>OGJY01000741.1_pt1 | contig 43793 bp, 49 predicted proteins | sample 1572231 | NCBI WGS metagenome assembly OGJY01 (sample SAMEA2582121, study PRJEB24529) | metagenome | biome: Human gut stool | place: China | collected 2011
AAACGAGACGACCGAAGTCGTCTCGCAAAAGTCTAACTTTGAGGGGTCACCTCATATCACTACGATAACAGCTCCTTAAATAATCTTTATATATTTAATTATCAGTCATTTCTTAACTTAAACTGTGCAACCATTTCACTAAGAGTTGTAGCCTGTGCTGTAAGCTCTTCACTTGTAGCCGATGTCTCCTGTGATGTTGCTGAATTAGCCTGTACAACTTCTGCAATTCTTGCAATTGCAACATCCGCCTGCTCCATACCTGCAGCCTGACTTGTAGATACATCTCTCATCTTCTTGGCACTCTCTGCGATAGACTGAACGCCATCAACAACTTCCTTAAGTGAATCAGATGCCTTAGTAGCAATCTTATTTCCTTCACCAACCTCGTAGATAGAAGCTTCTATAAGATTTCTTGAATCTACCGCTGACTTAGCACTCTGCTCTGCAAGTGTACGAATCTGGTCAGCAACTACTGCAAATCCTCTGCCTGCATCACCTGCTCTTGCAGCCTCAATGGAAGCATTAAGTGAAAGAAGGTTAGTCTGGCTTGCAATACTTTCAATCTCTGAAATGATATTGCCAATCTTCTCAGAAGCCTCACTGATACGAGCCATTGCCCCCATAAGAGCTTCCATGCTTTCTCTGCTGTTTTCTGCTGTATCAGCATATCTCTCTGCTTCTTTATATGAATTTTCCAGCTGTTCTGCTGTCTTCTGTATACCTTCATTAAGATCATTAATGGTTGCCTGCATCTCTTCGACTGTTGCAGCCTGATCTGTTGCACCTTCTGCAAGCGACTGTGCAGCATCTGAAAGATTAGCAGAACCTTCTGCCACCTGTTTAGAAGCATCTTCAACACCCTTTAATGTTGAATTCATCTGACGGTTCATGTTACGAATTCCAAGTAACAATGCATTGAATGCACCTGTATACTGATCTTCATGTTCGGTTGCGATAGCGAAATTACCATCTGCCATCTCTCCCATAAGTTTTCCGGCATCACTGATAATATTATGTAATCTTTCTGCCATAGCATGTGCACTATCTATGAGATCGGATATCTCATCTTTAGTCTCAACTTCAGGGAATGGTGAATCCAGATCTCCCTGTGCAAATGTCTCGAATCTGGCCATCATTCCATCTAACGGCTCTTCTATACTCTTTGCAATCGCATGTGCTGCTTTAGAAGCAACAACAACTACCGCAGCTATAATTCCAATTGCAGCAACAATCGCTATTATAAGAAATATTTCAAGCTTTAATTTTTCTGCATCACCTTTAGCAACATTAGTGTCCATAAGTTCATTAAGTGCATTATCAAGTGCCTCATACTTAGGTGCCGTCTCATTCAGCATCATCGACTGAGCCTTCAGTGACTGATTAGAATCTGTCGTAGCTCCCAGCTTTATAACTTTCTCATCAATTTCCTTATATTCAGCCCACGCCTTATCAATCTTATCCATACATTCCTTGCCAGCCTTACTAGACATTATAGGTCTTATCTGTTCAAGCTTGGCTTCAAATGCTTCGACATGCTCATCATGCTGCTTTTTCATTGAGCTGATAAGGCTTACTGAATCATATCCTACAACTCCCCTTGAAGCTCCTCTTATCTCTGCTGCCTCAGACATAGCTGTAGCAATATCTCCCTGAGGGAATGCGTAACGCTTCAGCACCCTGCGGTAATCCATAGACATATAAATCATCATTGCACTTATAACAACTGCAACTACGGAGAACGCTATGATTATCAGTCTAAATACATAATTCAAACGCCCCTTTATATTCATATTATTCATTTTCTTTAACATCTTATAACTACCTGCCTTTCCATATGCATCATTTGTACAATGTATTTAATTGTTCCCTATTTCATTCAATTAACATATTATTCCTAATTTTAATTTTTTTCAAGGTATTTTCACAAAATACTCATATGTAATTGTCTGAGTCCGTCTATTTCATCACACAATTCCCTGCTTGAGCAAGTTGAACAATCCATTGTAAGACCGTTAAATATGTTGTTTAAGGAGTCAGTTATCTGTTCACATCTGTGTGCTTCACTTTTTAAAAATATGTAATCAATATCCTGCTCCGTGACAAAATATATGCTTACAGCCTCAACCTCTGGGCGCTTCCTGTAGGCATTGATAAGTCCATGTCCTACCGCTGCAAAGTTAATCCCATGTGAAACCGCTTCTTTACTCACTCTCACTGGTTCTCTTTCCCTGACAGCTGATATTCTCATCATATATCCTTTAAGAAATGCATGGTATCTTACATAATCAGTCGCCCTCATTGAAGCATACAGTGCATTATCATCATGATTTTTAATATATTCACTGTTCAGCCTGATTACAGTAATTCTTGCATATGAAATATCATTCTTGATATCACACAGGTCATCCCCCACCAGATACACTGCATCCTCCGACACAAGCCCCTTATCCTGTGTAAATGCAATAGCACTCACTGCCTGACTGCTTCCACCGCCAAGTTCATAAGCCGTCTCGCTTTTAAGAATAAGATTCTCCTTCTCAGTCATCTCCCATTCTTTCTGTAATGGAAGTCTCTTTACTCCATGGCTTTCAAGCATTGATGTCAGTTTTCTTATCTCACAATCATATAAATCCATTGGATGTTTCTGCCCTTCCTGTTATTCTTTCTGTGTATTCTGTTCTTTCTTTTTCTCTCGCCTGTTCTTTGACCAGTTGTAATATGCAGTAAGCGGCTTGATTAAAGCTGCTGCAAATTTCATATCCAGATTAAAGAAATATATAACAAGAGTCAGAAGAAACAATGCAACAAGCACGATTGCTATAATAGCCAGCACCTTTAATACTATCATACATTACTTCCCTTCTGTCTTGCATATTCCGCAGCACCTAATGCTCCCATAAGCTGTGGGTCTGTCGGAAGGTCAACTACATTAATCTTAAGCACTTTTTCTATTGCTTTCTTCAATCCTTCATTCTTGGCACATCCGCCTGTAAGTGTAACGCTGTCAGCCGCACCGGCTTTCTTAGCCATAACAAAACACCTCTTGGCAACCGATAACTGTATTCCTGCTGCAATCTCTTCCATAGGCTTACCCTCGCCCACTAATGAGATAACTTCACTCTCTGCAAATACCGCGCACTGTGCTGTTATTGGAATCACGTTCTTCGCTGTAAGAGACAGATTAGAGAATTCATCTAAAGACATCTCAAATGCTCTTGCCATAGATTCAAAGAATCTTCCCGTTCCTGCTGCACATTTGTCATTCATCGCAAAATTAAGCACGGTTCCATCAGTGTCAATCGCAATTCCCTTAACATCCTGACCGCCGATATCAATAATCGCCTTAACCGAAGGGTCAGTTACATGTACGCCCATGGCATGACAGCTTATCTCTGATATATTCTCATCTGCAAATGGTACTTTGTTTCTTCCGTAACCCGTACCAATCAGATATGTAAGTTCCTCTGCGCTGTTTAAACCGTCAACCTGGCTTACAGCCTCGTCAAGTGCGTCCTTCGCACTAAGCACTGGATTAATCCTGCTTCTCTTAGTAACTGCAGCTAAGATTTTTCCATTCTCATCTATAATAACGCATTTTGTATATGTACTTCCTGCGTCACAACCACCGAAATATTTCATTCTGCTATCCTTTCCTGCCACGTATGCAGCATCCACACTTCTTACCAGCTCTTAGAATCGTCAAAATCCTCAAGTGACGGGTCAAGCGGTTCTTCCCTGAAAACAGTTCTCATGTATCTGTTAATCTCCGTTCTCATGTCTCTTCTTGTTCCATCCTCAGGACACATAAGATTGTGCGTTACCCATATTAAATGTATTCCATGTTTTCTCGCTTCTTCCTCAAATAGACCATGATATCCTGACATTGATTTGCAACCCATATGAACATACATGATTACTATATCAATATTAAACATTTCACAGAAACGCCAGAGTGCCTCTACGCCTGTCTCATAACCGCCATTAGAGCGGTTTCTCATAATCATATTCTCGTACAGATATGCAAGGTCTAACATTGCCTGATGCTTATCCTCTGTATTAACCATCTCTGTAGACACCATGCTTAACATATCCGCAATAGTAACAACGCCCCAGCAGTTAAGAAGCCAGATTGGGAGTGCCGTATAATACGCAGCCTGAACGCCCCATGTCATGGCTCTGTGGCGGTACTCCTTTGCCGCCATCTCTTTATTCTTATATGCATCAAGCGCCATCTTTGTAAGCTTTTTATCCATATCAAGGAATGCCTGATTTCTTCCACCAGCAGCCTGATATACACCATATCTGTAGAGTGCAAGTGTTACGCCCATAACCTGCGGATAATCTGTCTTGGAAATCTCCATCCACTCTAAGAATTCCTCTGTCTCTGCATTAAACCGCTTCATACTCTTAAAGAATGCATCCCAGTCGAACTTCTCGCCAGTCTGTTCCTCTATGAAATGGATTGCATTGACAACCTCTTCTGCCGCATACTCCTGTACGCTTTCCTGCCTGTGTCTTATTGGCACAGCAAGCTGAAATGTAGGAATCTTAAATGACCTTGCTTCAATCCCGTTACCCATAAGGCTTCCGTCACATGTCGTATTACACTGCACCGCACAGCAGCCTATAAGCGGGAAATCATCTGCCAGTGCTACACCAAGCTCAGCCGCCGGCATAGGACAGACATCTGACGGCACACCATACTGGTGTGTAACGTCAACATAATAGCTTACTCCATCCTGTGACATCATCGAGCTTGTATACACTGCAGGAACTTCCACTGACAACCATGTAAGGTTAGGGAAACCTCCCATCAGTGTACTCATCATATTTTCATCAAAAAGGACAATCTTGCTGTTTAGCTTCTTATCATTGCCGATAGCCGGGTCTGCCTTAAATATCTGTCCAAGCATCCCGCATATATCAGTAACGATAAGTCCCAGTGCCTGATGCGCCATTCTAAGCTGAGTTCCTCTCATGCCCTCTGTATGCCTGTCCATGAAATCAGGCAGTGCAAGATAATTAATCATCCAGCGGTATCTGAAGAAGCCCTTCATGTTATTAGGTTTTATTATAAATGTAATTAAAGTCTTCCAGTATCCAAGCCACCTTACATAGTCGTACCATGTATCTTTCAATCCGCGCCATTCTCTTCTTCTCTTTGGCTTTTTGCCTGTATAGAATCTGCCGAGTGGCTCGCTTCCTATATTCTTAGACATATTTATAATTTCCTTCCTGCATTGATACGCTTAATCTCAAGGCTCTCGACAAATGCCTGTATTCTTGTTCTTAACTGTCCTGAAGTTCCAACAGCATAAGGTCTGTCGATTGAAAGCACTGGATAGCCGTATTTTTCTTTCATGACATGGAATGCCGAAGCCCTCTCATAGCCCCAGTAATCACAGAATTTAATCTGCTGATATATAAGGCCATCCGCCTTATACTCTTTAGCTATTGCGTCAACATACTCCTGTCTCTCGATAATCTTTTCTGTATTCATGAACCTTGGACACTGTCCCCACTTCATATACTGTCTGCATATCTGTGTAAGAACATCCTCTGTATCGTTAAGAATAATCTCATCTCTTCCCGGAAGTGAACCAAAACAGAATCTGTCAGCCACAACCAGTGCACCTGCCTCCTCAGCAAGCTTTATAAGCTCAGGGTTATCAATCTCTGAACCAACCATTACGACCCTTGCCCTGTAATTACATTTTTTATCAGGTTCACGTGTCTTAAGCTCCTCAAGTGTTTCTTCGAGCTTTTCTATAAGTGCCTCTTTCGGGCAGCAGTAGGTTGCAAGACACAGAACCGCGAATTCATACCCAGTAATTCTTGGATTATCTTCTTTTCTGTAATCACCGATGCTTCTTATAAGCCGGCTTATCTTATTCTGCAATTCTACTGACTTTCTAAGTGCATCATCTGATATGTCTATTCCATATGTATTATTAAGCGGTTCAAGCACATGAAGTCTCATCTGCTTAACAAAATGTCTTAACGCCGTCTCATCATTCTTCATCGGAACATCTGAATATTCCACAAAGAATTTTTCCTTCTCTATAAGGTGCTGTCTCTCAATATTCTCTACGCACCTGTTCATCTGCGCACATGCATCCGGCGCAATTATACAGTCAAGAAAGTTAAATCCGCCCTCAATTGCTCTCTCTAATATCGCACGACAGCCCTCGCATAGCATACTGCTCATGTAATATGTACCCATCTCAATAGAACCTGTACGTGGTGCACGCAGTCTTACCGAAAAGCTGCCCGGAAGATTAATAAGCGGCTCCGGTATCTGGAAACAGACTGCACCGATTGCAATATCACCTTTAGCCTGTGCCTGCCTTACAAGGTCGTTATTCACGTCCTCCAAAAGCTTCTCAAAATAATACAGATTAGCTAAATCCTTCACATTTGCCTCCTCTTACAATATTCCCATATTAACAAGGGCTTTCTTTGCTCCCTCAACAATAATTGAATCATTCGGGAGATTGAATACATTTTCACCAAGAACATCTGCCTGCGCAAGCTTGGAATCGCTCTGTATTACTGAAAGCAGTTCAAGGTCGCCGATATCCATAAGCTTCGCAACCTCCATATCCGGTATTCTGTTAGCGATAACTCCGATTCTGTCATACATCACAAGCTCATCTGCAACTTTCTTGATTGTCTGCACAACCTGGCATCCCTTCTTGCTTGCGTCAGTAACAAGCAGCAGATGTGTAACCTTCTCCATAACTCTTCTGTTAATCTGCTCTATTCCTGCTTCTCCATCAATTACAACATAATCAAACTTATCTGAAAGCATTGTGATAACTTCTTTAAGATATGAATTAATCTTGCAGTAACAGCCTGCTGTCTCAGGTCTTCCTATTGCGATAAATGCATATCCATCCTGTTCAACAACTGCATCCATTATCTCGTATTTGGCTTCTCCAAGTAACTCCACAGCAGTCTTGGTATCTCCGCCTTCAACATTCTTGATTACTTCTTTTCTTATATCATCTATAGTCTTATCAACCTCAACATTAAGCACTGTAGAAAGTCCGACCGCCGGGTCAGCGTCAATCGCGAGTATCTTCTTGTCAGGATATGCCTCAACAAGAAGCTTTACAATAACTCCCGCCAGCGAAGTCTTACCAACGCCTCCTTTTCCTGCAACTGCTATAATCTGTGTTTTCTTATCCATTATTGTTCTCCTTAAAATATTGCGAATTAAATTCTTAATTATCAGTATCCAAAAAATGTGCTTACACCATTCACAAGTCCATCAGCAAGTATCTCTAATACCGCATCACTATGGTCTGAGCTTGCATTCCCAAGTTCCATATCAACTGACGGAACTGTACTGTATGATGTCTGTGTCAGATCTATCGTCATGCTTCCAGAACCATGAATCTTTGCACCTTGTCCACGAAGTCCGTCAACAAGTGATGCCCCAAGTGAATCATGCTGCTGCCAGTGGTCTGCCACAGGACTCATATTCTTAATTGCATCGGGAACTGCTATATAAAAGCATCCCTTATCGTATGAAAGTCCATCACCATCCCAGTGCAATGATATATGACAGTCTGCAACATTGTTACATATTACAGTTCTTGCCACATTATCAAGCTGTACATCTGATGAATCCCTTATCATCAGCACATCATATCCTTCTAACAGAAGTTTATCTCTTAAAATCTCTGCCATCTTAAGTGTTACTTCGCTCTCTGGTGTCCCGTCATAAAATGTCATTCCGCCTGACACCGCCGTTGCTGTCGCAGCGCCAGCCGCCGTACTGCCTCCTGTACTCTTAAGAGAACCATCCGGATGGCACAATGTTCTGACCGCCGAACCTCCTGCCGTTCCATGCCCGGCATTAACTCCGACAACAATATTCTTTCTCTGACCTGACGCTTTATAAAGAACAGCATAACCATCACTTATAGCAGAATGGTCCGCATATTCCCATGTTGTATTCATATAAATGTGTTCCAGATTCTCATATACAGGAACTCCGGTATATGGTTCTTTCTCTCTTATATATGGATTCTGCGTCTCCTCCTGCCCTGCATCTGTTTCAATCTGTTCTGTATTCTCTTCAAAATCGTTTTCTGTCTGCTCTGCGCTTTCTGTTTCTGCTGTGTCCTCAGCAGACTGACTGCCTGCATCTGAATCCTCGATTCTGCTTCCAGTCATATCCTGACTTGTTTCTTCAATGTCCGATTTATTCAATTTCGATGAAGCATCAATATTATTCTTTTTACAGCCTGACATCATCGTCACCGTAACTATCAGCGACATTATAACAGCTGCATATTTAGCAGCATTTGTCAATCTATTCATCTGTATCCTCCGGCCACACTGAACCTTCATCAAGTCCGTTATCAGTAAGCCATTTATCTTCTACTGTAATATATTTCTTAGTGTCTGCTTCATTAACAAGCATGACAGATACCTTAAGTGTCTGCCCTTCTGCAAGTTCTTCACACCCATAATCTCCGTCAAATATCTGTTTTATCTTCCACATAACAATCTCCGTTTCAAATACTTAATGTTTTTATTATAAAACATTTTTACAAAATATGCTATAATATATCCATTATGAAAGTACGGAGGACAATATAATATGGGTACTCTGCGGTGATATTAAAGCTGAAGATTATAAGGAAACATATCGCAAATTAGGCGCATACCTTAAGTCCGCAACACCTGACAAGCTGATAACCTTCCATCCTTTTTGGAAGATGTTCATCAACAATGTGTACAGGCGGGCATGATGGTGTAAGCTATGGTGTTGTATGTAACTAGGACGAGACATGTGGTGGATAAGTCCTGTCACTGGCGTAAAAAGTTACATTGGCAAATGCTCCGCCGATTCATTCACTGCTAAGAAATTCACTAAAGTTGATGGTGATGATACCGACAGGGTGCTGGTGATAAAGTAATAATAAAATGGACTTTCCCACGGATTTACCGTGCAGAAAGTCCATTTTACTTTTATTTCAGTTTATCTCACCCCCAGATAAGCTTCTCCCAGAATTCCTTATCCCTGGCATACTTTAATATATCCTCTTCTTTTTCGTTATCAAGGTAATCCATAACCTTGTTGTAATCTGTCGGATTTTTAAAATCAATCTGCCACAAAAGTGTGCCTACTCCGTCCTTAAATTCCTTACATGTAATTCCCTGCTCGGTATATGCAGTAACTGTCCACACTTTCTCTCCTGATTCATCATCACATGATGCACTTTCTGTTGCACCTTCTGTCTTGCTTACGCCTTCTGTTGTGTCTCCTGTAAGCATAAGCTCCTGAGACTTGCTAAGGCTGTCCTGTGCTTTTTCATTGGCAATAGCTGCTTTATGAAGAATTGTCTGATCCTCTGTTTTCATATCATATGTCCAACTGTTTTCTTCTATCCATTCTTCATCCTCAATCTTTACATCAGATGCGAATCCATTGGCTGCTGCACTCTGGGCTGCGCTTGAAGCCGCATTTGCCTTCTGCCCTGCCGGTGCATTAGCTGCTGCCTTAGAAGCTGCTTCATCCTGAACTTCCTTAAGCTTTCTGATTTTATCCTTGATTGCATCAATATTCTGGTCAAAACTGTTTAAAAGCTTTTCCCATTCTTTGTCTGACATATCCCGCCAGTCCTTTTCCTCAAGATCGTCTGCTGTAAGCTCATACTGCTGTTTGAGCATTTCAATGATATCCGATACAAAATATCTTTCACCCGTTGCCTCATTTTCAAGTTCAATACCTGAGCCAGCCAGTGCAGCATTCCAGTTTTTCTTTTCAGTTAAAGCTTCATCCAGTGAATTGTATGAATATGCCATATCATCTGTCAAATGTTTTAAGGCATTCCAGCTTCCCCATTTGTATGAACCTTCACTGGTTGAATCTGCATACTGGCAATATGCAAACATTTCCACAGCACTTGCATTGGATGGATCTATCTCAGAAAGATTAACATCATAATCTCTGAATTCATTTCCCCCCAGTGCAATGCTTACTCTTACAATCGTGTCCTCACTGTCCGGATTAATAATCTGGGTTGCCCTCATTCCGTAGCCGGTATCACCCACATTTAAGAAGCCAATTCCTAATGATTTGTACTGGATATTATTGTCCGGCTTCATAGATTCTTCAAAACCGGTGTCACCTTTGCCAGTTTTGGTTGTTCTGAAACTGTACTCTGAATAAGCACCATACCTCATTTGTGTGTTAATATTCATGTATTCTCCTTTCTGCAGCCGCTCAGTCAGTCGCAGCCGCGCCACTTTCCAGAAAGGTCCAAGTGGCATATTCTCATCGCTGCTCGCGCGAGCAGCTCATACGCCAGAACTTTGTTCCGGCGTTGTCGCGGTGCTCCTCGAATATCCACAAAAAGCCAGCAGCCTGTGCAAGCACAGCCGCTATCTTTTTATGCATATTCTCATCGCTGCTCGCGCAAAAAAACGCATTCATCCAACAGCTTCAATCCATTGAATAAATGCGCCTTCCATGCCTAATATATATCGGCATTATTTCATATATCATTATAGTAATTCAGAATTTCATTCCATATTTTTTCAGGTCAACCCTGCCATTAACAATCTCAATTCCATCTGCCATAAGAAGCTCTGCCTGTTTTCCGGCTCCTCCAAATGCGAATTCCCCGGCAAGCTCTCCCTTCGAATTAACCACTCTGTAACACGGAATATGTAACGGATCCGGGTTCTTATGAAGAGCATTGCCAACTGCACGCGCCATCTTCTTATCGCCTGCAAGCTGCGCAATCTGTCCATAAGTTGCAACCTGTCCTCTAGGAATCTTCTTAACGGCTTCGTATATTCTCTTAGTCGGACTGTCAGATACAAGATCATAACTTTCCGCAATCATGCGTCTGATATCTTCATCAGGAACAGTTCCATCAAGAATAATAGTATTCCAGTGTTCCTTATTCTGATGCCAGCCTGCAATCACAGAAGAATATGTACTTCTCCACAGGTCGCGCCACTCAGGTGAAACCTTCACATTAAGATTGATATATCCATTGCGTTCATATGTCCATAAAAATACTTTCTTGCATCCTTTAACTCTTACAAGCTGCCAGTTCTCATCATGAAAAGGCGCTTCCTGATAAGTATCAGGAAAAGAAAGTCCATATGCAAGTGCTTCTTCCCTAGTCGTCATATTACCAGTCCTTCATAACATTTGTTAATATAGTTCTTATTTGAATATTTTATCTCTTATTTCTCCATTTCCCTACTCGCTCTTACAACATATCTTATCTTTCTTAACACCTTATCCGGTTTAGTTACAATGGCAAAAAACCATCTTGCAACCCAGCAGAAAGGCAGAAAAACCGGCATTTTCTTTAAGAATGGAAATGTAAATTTCATTCTTTCTAAAGGTGGGAATACATTAAGCCAAAATCCCTTGATACGACCATTTTTCTTAATTTCATTCTTAACTGAGTTATACACTGTTCCGTAAGTTCCACTAGACAGCACATACTTGGCTGTTTCTTCTATCTCCTCACTAAATCTGCCGTCTTCAAACCAGTATTTCTCCAGAGCAGTAACTTTCTTATAAAAATCTGACAATCCAAGTTTTTCAAGCTGCTTGTATACATAGACCATATTCATATCAGGCATGGCATTGTTCATAATATATATGTCCATAACTGAACGTATACCAGAACCACCTCCCTGAAAATGCTTTGCAAAATGTGCAATATTATACACATAGAAATCCTCGTGGCTTAATACCCTCTCATATTCATTCCGCCCTGCTGACGTCCTGTCGAGAACATCCTTATAATAGCTGTCCCACATGCCATCTGCTTCATCAAAAAGAGAGACATGAACCTCAATATTATAAATTGGTTCTTTCTTATACACGTCATGATGGCAATTTCCTTTCATCTCACATGTATATCCCATTCCCAACATAATATCGTATACCCTGTCAGCATCCTCCGGCTTAATCAGAATATCCATATCTGCCATATTCCTCATATCCGGTGAGGGATACATGTGCTTAATCAGACTTCCCTTAAGTGGCATATGCACTATTTTTCTCTTAGCAAAAGTATCGCATATATTCTGTAACTCTGCAAGCTGCCTTATGCTTCTTGATATTCCATGAAGGTGCATATTTTCCCATTTTGTACTGGCTTCTGCCGGAAGGCTGTATTTTAACCTCTTAATTCCATAATACGCTGTCATCTGCACATTATGCTTTCCGGCAATCTCATATATTTTTTCAAAATCAATATCCTCATCAGGCTCAGAAATCCTGCTTCCTGTCACAGCACATTTTAACAATTCTATTAAATACTCCGCATTATTCAAAATGTTTATCCTCCAACATCACACATCTGTCACACACATCAAGCACAGCCTTTCTGTGTGATACTATAATAACCGTCTTATCTGTAAGTTCCCTGATATTCTTAAGCACCCTCTTTTCTATCTGTTCATCAAGTGCTGAAGTTGCCTCATCAAGCAGCAGCACCGGTGAATCAGTATATAACGCCCTTGCTATTGCCAGTCTCTGTGCCTGTCCTTCTGAAATTCCAGTTCCACGCTCGCCAATAAGAGTATTATAGCCATGTTCTAATTCTTCTACAAATGTGTCTGCACACGCTATATGAGCTGCTCTCTTCACTTTTTCCATATCAACCGCTGCGTCACTGTCATCAAGTGAAGCTATTGCACTTGTAACATTACCAGACATAAGGAAATTCCCCTGTGGCACATATGCAAACATTTTTCTGTATGCTTCCGTCACACCAATTCTTCCCTGCCCCGTAACAAACTCAAGGCTTCCCTTTTCGGGTTCATATATAGACAGCAGCAATTTAAGGAGAGTACTCTTTCCTGCACCAGAATTTCCCATAATCGTAACAAGTTCACCTTTTTTCACTGTTATACTCGCATTTTCAAGAACAATATCATCTTCATACCTGAAAGTAATATTACTGCACTCAATTTCCGTCATATCATCATACAGCTTTTTGCAATATAATCTGTCATGCTGATTCTCAACATGTTCTTCTTCAAGCGTCTCAAACTCCATACATCTTTCTGCACTTGAAAGCATGGCATAGAACTTAGGAAGATATCCGGTCATGTTGGCAAGTGGTGTCCAAAGCTGGTCAACAAGCTGTAACACCGCCGACAGCGTACCATATGTAATATTTCCATATATAATACCAAAGCTGCACCAGCACAGCCCAAATATATAGCCGCCATTCATAACAAGTCCAAATCCGATGTTACATATATTGGAGAACTTATTTCTCTTCATTCTCATGCTTCTGTGCTTATCCATATACTGCTTTGATGTCTCAATGCTCTTTCTTTCTGCGCCAAATGTTTTAAGAACCATAAGACTTCCAAGGTTCTCTGAAAGGTATGAGCGCAGTACACCGTCTGCCTCCTGCACATCTTTGTGCAGCTTCTTCATAACACGGCGGAAAAGCGTTGTAAATACTAACACTAATGCCCCACCTGCAAAGAATATTACAGAGAATCTGTAATCAAGAACAAATAGTACCGCTGCAGCACCTATAAGCTTCACAAGCATTGCAATAATGCCTGGAATAATCTGCACAAATCCATCAGCCACAACCACTGCATCATTCGTAATCCTGTTTAGCATTTCTCCTGTGTGAAATGCTGTTATACTGCTGTATTTTCTTGACAGAATAGTCTGATAAAGTCTCATCTTAATAACATTTTCCATACCTGAACGCACATATTCTTCAAGAAAACGGATTACTGCTCTTGCCGCAATCTGTGCAAGCATAATAAGTCCCAGAATAACAGCCCATTTGAGAAAATACATCTTCTCTCCTGCTACTGCGCCATCAATTGCCTCTCTGAGTGCCAGTGCAAATAAAATTGCACTTACTGATATTGCCGAATTAAACAGCACAAGAAAAAACATACCAAACTTTAATTTCCCTGACACACTAAAAATCCAGCTCATCGCTGGATTCTTAAACAACTTACCTAATTGGAACTTTTTATTCTTTTCCATAGTTTCTTAACTCTTCTTAATACTTTCTTAACTTCATCTCTCAATCTTAAAATTGCCCGGCGCACAATCAATGGGTCGCACCATATATGCGCATATATCTTAAGCCATATATTATCAGCATCAATCCATCTGCCTTTGCGGTTATATTTTGTTGCTATTCCGACTACATGCTCTTTGGGAATAACTTCCTTGCGCCAACAATTGTCACCATAGAATATGTAATGGTCATCTTCTACTTTAAGAATTCTGTGAAGAACATACTGATCTGTACTCTTTCTATGATATAGAGCGACATCATATCGTTTCAATTCCCTGTCAACAGGAACTATATGTACTACACAATTCGGTGTTTTTATAAGCGGCCACATACTCACCCCACGCGGCACACTATAATAATGACCGTCCTTAAAAAGTGGTGTCAGTTTTTCCCTATCCATCAATAAGTCCAGCCTCTCTTATCTTCACTACTAACGCATGAACATCCGCCTGTGCCTTTTCCCTGCTCACATCGTAATGTTCAAGAAGTGCCTCAACAAGCTGCTCCTCTGACTTTTCTTCCTTTAACTGCTCAAATATAAAATTAGCTGTTTTATTATTTCTGATAATTCCATTAAAAGACTTAGCTGCCTCACCTGTAGCTACTGCAACATACTCGTCTCCTGCCTTTTCAATAACAATTCCTGATTTAAGTTTCATGATTAATCTCCCTCGTATAATTATTATCCCATAATAAGTACTGTTCTGACTACATACAGAACAAGCATATGTACAGGATAAAATGCGTAAAACGCATATTTCGATATCTTTCCTTTAATAAAGCCTCTTTTGCCATTATACAGTGCTATAGGCATAAATGCAATTCCGGCATAATACGGATTGCTTAAGAAACAACTTCCGACAATTGCTCTTATAATCCTGCTATCCTTCAACGCATAGAGCATTATAATAAATCCATATCCGCTGACGCCATAATCGGCACGCAATAATATCGCAATAAGCAATCCAATCAATAGGCCGATAAGCTGCTTTTTCCTGCAATCCTTATATTTCTCAATAACGCACAATGCAGCATAACCTAAGAACAATGTGAAGAATACATTCTGTCCTTTATAAAAGAGGCAGTCCGCATGAACCAGATTCCATGGCATCTCCGATATCACAGCAAATATCAGCAAATTTCTTCCATATCGTATTCTATTAGAAGTATATATAAATCCCTCAACCAGAAGAAAGCAAAATATTGGAAATGCTATCCTTCCCATTATTCTCATCATCCTGTATACACTCAGGGAATGTGAACCAATAACAAAGAATGGAGTCCTTGCCCATTGATATCCTGACAAAACATAGGCCGCAGTATGGTCAATAAGCATTGAAACCATAGCAATAACCTTTAATGCACTTCCACTAAGCACCTGATAATTCTTTGTATTACTCATCTCTCTGCAGCAACCCCAAAAACAGCTCTGTACGCAACTTTCGCGGCTTCCTCCTTCATATTGCAGCCAAGCTCGTATATATCAACATTTTGTGCAAATGTTGTGGCTAAAAGCAATGTTTTTCTCATAAGAATTTCATTATCAGGACGATAAATCTGATTAAATATATATGGAAATGCATCTCTAAAGCCCATTTTTGTTGCCTCATTGATTTCATTTCTCTTCAATATAAATATTGCCTTAACCGGTGCACTGGTATTAGTTTCTATCCCATGCTTTCCACACCATGGTGTGCCATATACTGTTAAATGTGTTCCCTCATCATCAGTGTGAACACTGACAAGAGGTTTATCATCATTAATCATTGTAACCCTGTCACCATATACCTGACGCCATAATCTTGAATGAGTAGACTTGCCCGTTCCGCTAGGTGCAAGAAACATGACTGCCTGACCATCTACCATTAATACAGAAGAATGTACTAAAATTATATTATCGCCAGCAAGCCTTTCACATATCTTCCTATATACAGCAAGCGTTTCAAGATATTCCCTTGTGCTTGAATATTCTTTGCTCTTCTCTGCCAATATCTCATCATCACTAACTTGAACAATAAAATCAGGTGCAACATTATTGACTATATAATTCTTACAATAATCTTTAATATAGTCATACCTGTTGTTAATCTGAATATTCTTTTCTGCCATTCGTATTGTAAACATATTTTATCCTATCTCTTCTTTTTCTTCATATACGTAAATAAACCTGCTGCAAGTCCCACTACAAGAATTATGCAGATTATTGTAACTACCACTTTAGTTGATGAAGACTTATTACTATGTGAAACACCTGCTTCATTCTTATTGTTATCTGATTTCTCCGCAGTATTGTTGTTAGTTTTGTTATCAGATATTACACCATTACCGTCTGATATTTCATTTTTGGCACTATCAGAACTTTCAGAATCCACATTACTTCCAATCTGAATATTGCCATTAGATGAATCTGTAATAATGCCATTATTAGAATCTATTATTATGCCTCCCCCATCAACGGATTTGGCATCTTCTATTCTGCTATTTTCTGAATTATTGTCAGATGAACCACTAGTATTATCTGAGTCTCCTTTAGAATTATTACCTGATGTATTGTTGCCGTCCATTTCAATATCACCCAGTTCACTTCTGTCAGAAACAATCTGGACATTTTCTTTCACTACAATATTAATTCCATCCGTCCTAGAAATTATTGCCTGAAGGTTATCCATTCCTATGAACGACATATCTCCAACTTTCATAATGGTATCTGGAATTGTAAGAACTTTTATTGTTGAACAGCCATCAAATGCATGGTCTTCAATCTCTGAAACAATAATCCCCCTACCAATCATATTGGGTATCGTAACATCTTTATCAGTTCCTGTATACCCACATACAGTTGCCCATCTTTCTGCAGTATTAATCTTATACTTAATTCCATCATATGTTGCTTCTGAATCATCAGCTTTTATATAATTAACACTTACCAGAAGTGTTGTAATCATTATTATACATACAAATATACTTTTTAATATCTTTTTCATCATCCTACTCTCTTCTTATTTAGTCTGTAAAAAGAAAGGCGGGAAATTTTCCCGCCTTTAATAATTATTATGGTGTCACATCTCCTCCATTAGAAGCAGTTATTACATCTTCTGTATCAAATACAACAATCTCACTTATAATATCTTCGTACTTTTCCTTCATTACTTTTTCCTTCCTAATTATAAACTCTGTACTGTTGATGTATCTATAGTCATTATATTTCCCTGACCATCAGAATACTTTAATATTGGTCTAACATTCCATGTAGTATTACTTGCGTTAAGCTTTGTCCAAGAATATCTATATGTCCGCGCACTTGAACTTCTTCCTCTAATGTATTCATAATCTGTAAGAGTAGGCTCTGTAGATGTTGATGACGCAACTACACCTGCAAATTCTATTGTACAACCATCTGGAACTGTAAACTCAAACACAAATGTCTTACTATCACCATATGAGTAACTTGTTACATGTGTTATTATTCCACTCTTTTCAACAGTATCTGTACCACATTTAGCTGTGATAGAATTTATCTTATCATCTGCATAGAAGTAATACAAGTCATTGTAACTTAAAATTTTACTTTCATCGCCAGTCACATGCCAATACATAAAGTTCTCTAATGCTGTTGCATCTGCTGTTACAACTTCATTCTTCTTATACTCCTTTGATACACCATTAATTGTAATTGAAACATTTTCTGTAATTTCTTTGTATACTGGCTTTATTACAACATCTGTGTCTGCTCCAGCAGCTTTAATCTCTTCAACTGTTGATACTTTAGTTTCACCTATCTTCCAATAATTGAATTCATATCCATACTTAACAGGTGATGTTGGAATTGCAAGATCAGAAGCTGTATATGTCTTATATATCTGATCATAATCTGTCATAAAATTATAAGTTGTATCCGCACTCTTATATACTGCTGTATATGTATCTGAGTAATAAACTGGGAATGAATATTCTGCATCTCTTGAAACAATTCTTCCATATGAGTTAACCCAGTAGAGGAAGTTTGTTGTGTCTGCAGCTTTTAATGTAAATGTTTCACCTTCCACTATAAGATTAATGTTTCCTGTCTCTGTAGATTTAGAATCATTTATCATTACATCAAATTTCACCATGGGCTCAACTTCAATACTATAAATTAAAACATCTGCACCTCCATTGCCTATGTAATAAGTATCCTCTTTTTTTGTTTTATATGTTATTTCCTTTGCACAATTTTTTTCTTCCGAAGTAGCCTCTTGATTAAGTACTTCCTTTGCACTAGAATCTAACATCTTTATAGATCTAGTACTTCCATTAATATTCATCCATTTAATTGTTATCTTAACATCTTTATCTGCAGTAAATTTGATATAATTCTTAGTTGGCAATTTTGTTTTTTTATCGTACTTTGTTGCGCCATTAAATCGAAAACACTTCCATGTTTCTCCTGTATTTTTCTCCTCTGATTCTTTTATTCCAAATTTAGTAGCATCTCCACTTACTGTAAAGTAATCATCTACCAACATGCCATCTTTCATAGTACTACCTATTTTAGTTGCATCAAAAATATGTGCCTCATTTGTGTTCGCTTTAGCACTCACAGGCTTCAACAACATACTTAATGGCAGGAGTCCTACTACCATAAGACACGCTAATAGTCCTGCAAAAAATCTCTTTTTCATAATTCCCCTCCTAAATTATTTATCATAGAGTAGCGTTCCATTTATTTAAAATCTTAGTTTTGCAACGCATGGTGTTATGGTACTATTTTAGACATCTAAAGTCAATGGCTTTTTGTGCAATTTGCAACATGTTAACAATGTTATTTATTTTTTTTGTGCATTTTGCATATACAGCTACATTTTTACAAAATCAATCTATTGAGGCAGACCCATTTATATACATACTAATAATCTGTATAAATAACTTCTGCACTTAAAAAGAGCAATGCCAGTATTTAAATCTCATTATGATTCAATCTACTTTTTAACTCCAAAATATCATGCTTTATTTGTTCAATGACTATCTTAAATTCCTCATCGCTTTTCCCGGTTGGATCTTCAAGTCCCCAATTATCATCAAATGGTCTGCCTATAAATGGACACCCTACATTACATCCCATTGATATTGCAATATCCGGATCTGGAATATCACTAACCAGCTTACTGAACTGTCCTTCTGCTTCCATATCTATATTATATAATTCCTTCATAATACGGACAGCATCCTGATTAATCTGTGGTTTTGTTTCTGTCCCCGCCGAATAACTTTGAAACACATCTGATGCCAGATGTCTTCCAAAAGCCTCAGCAATCTGACTTCTACATGAATTGTGAACACAAATAAAAGCTACTTTTACATTACTCATAAAATGGACACCTCTCCTTTATACATTGCTCATTAAAATCTGTGAATCCACATTGCATTTGTTCGTATTGCAATGTTACTCCATAATGAGCATTTACATAATCAATACCATTCTTAAATGCTATCATTGCATCTCTCTTGCAGCATCTCGGTCCGTTTATGGTTCCTAATTCTCCAATTGCTTTCGAAGTAAACTGCATATGATTCCCCCATGTTCCATCCGTTGAAAGCGGACCTGTTCCATCGATAATTGCCAGTGCAGCACCTATAGATGTGATTGCTCCGCATATTCCCCATAACCCGCACATTGCCCCGGGCATCCGAAGTCCTTCTGCCATCAGCCTATCCAATGCCTGTTCTAAATCTATCTCTCCACCTGCGTTTTTGTAGGCTACAAGCAAACTTGCACCATCTAATATATGGTGTTCCGGTCCATGAATACTGACATATTCCTTCTCTGCAATCTGCTTAAAAATGACAACCGGATTTGTTCCCCGTTCTTTCTTTATATCTTTTACAATCAGTTCTGCTTTTTCCTTTACTGTCATAGAAACATTCCTTTCGTCTTATGAGATTTCATCTGTTTTATTATAACTCCCCTGTTCTACAATAATTTATAGCTATATAATTTTCTCATGTTCTCATTTTTTCTTCTCTCTGCTTCTTTCAGTGCTTCATGGTATAAATCCTTGTCAAAATATACTTTATCACGAGGATAAACAATAGATTCAATAATACCATGGAATAAATCATTATATGCCATTTCTTTCGTATAACCATCACCCACATCTCCAGCATCAATTCGTGCGTATAATTCATCCAGCTGTTGCTGGAAAAATTTTTGAAAATCGTCATGGTTATCTGCTTTTATCAGAATTAGCGATTCACCTTTAAAAGAATCGCAATTCCATAATAAATCAATCGAATATTTTTTCAAATATTCGATATAAGAATTAAAATCGAATACTTGATTGATTACAGGAAGCAATTGTTCTCTCACATATAAAGCCGTAATTAAAATAATTTCTTCCATTGTGTTATCATCATATTCAAAACTTACTCTCACTTCATTTTTAGGAAGAAATAAATTCAAGTCATGCCCTATCATCAAAACAGAATTCTTTTCAATAGAATCGTAATATGTAGAAATAATACCTGCTGTAATCATAAATCCTTTTGAACCTTTATTCCATATAGGAGCTGATTTCACACCTATAAATGCCAATAAATCCTCATTCAACATTTTGGCAAAGACATTCAATTTAGAACAATATTTAAACCCCTCTGCTTGGAATATTTCACCGAAAATATGTTTAAACCGCGAATTAAATGACATAATACTCCTTTCTTATAATCCACTGAATACGCCCTGTGTTCCAAAATTCAGTCGAACTAATAGTATGGTGCTGAAAACCACCTGTTCCCAAAAGCTTATCAATGCCACTCTTCTGAAGCAAGCCGGATTAATCTTGTCTGCATGAAAGTAATCTCTGTTTTCTCACTCATTATGAATCCTTCTCATTTTTCTTTGTCGATAAAACTGTTAAGGAAACAAAGTCGCGTCTCTTTCGCCACTATCTATGGAGTATCAATTACATGATTTTTCTTATTATATCCGACTCACAGATATGCTTATATAAGCAATTATCTTCCTTTACAAGCACATCATAAGAAGGCTCTGATGACTGTTCAAATGTTCCATACGCATCAATTACATGTATCTGCCCAGTCTTGGTACAATCCTCTCCCCAATTGAATTCTACAGTATCACTATGAGAATACTTCGGTCTTCCTAATACAGGAACATCATCCAGTGACTCTGTTTCAATTTCCAGAATTGCATAATAAAGCAATGTATGTTTATCATCTATACTCTTATCATTATGATAATGCCCAAAATACCAGTGCTTATATTCCAGCTTCTCTTCAATTTCCTGCAGATATTTTGTTAAAATATTATCTTCATATATTCGCCCTGGGCCTTTATCAAGAATAGCTTGCATCCTACTTGAACAACAGTGCGTAATTACATAATCTACTTTGTAATTCACTTTCTCAAGATTACGACGACCTTCTTCCATCTCTTCCTCATTCGGAAGTTCTTGAGGCCACCAAGATTCATGTACAATTCTAAACGGAAGTCCACTGTCTATTGCCTTGCGTCGCTCATAATCAAAATCACAATCGTTGCGGTTTAATATACCACCTTGCACATCATGTGAAGAAGCTCCCCCAAACGTAAAAAACGTCTTTCCATTTATATCAAAGACTTGTCCACGCTCGAGAAGAATAACTTTATCCCTCACAATATGACGAACCTTACCGCCATGCCACTCCTCTATCGGAAATTCTGCAATCATATCAAAATTCTCATGATTCCCCTGAACCCAAAGAGTTGTATATGACTTTTGCTGAAAGTTCTTGCAGTTATAGTCAAATGTCTTGTCCTTAGCCCAACACAAACCCAGATCACCACATACGATTACATAAATCGGACTCTGTATTGCACCTGTACTGGTATATCCCACACGCCATGTCGATGATAAAATAATATGCAGTTCCTTTATGGATTTCATTAAAGCTGCAAACTGATATAGGCAACTATTATTTATGGTAAAAGAATTTTTTCAAAGGCATAGCTTGCCTAGCTGCACTTACTCCAATTTCGCGTGCAATGTGATCGCATCCCTCTGTCCATTCCCTACATCTTCTGAAAATTCTATCTGGATGAGCTACAACATCAAAATAACCTATTCTAATACCATAAATCATCGCCTCAACCAGAAATTAATGCAGCTAATCATTTTATATACTCTCCTATCGTAACAGCTTTCTAATCTGCTTATCAGTTGCTATCGGATATGTCTCATGCATGTATTCCACAAGACGATTCCACGATTCTGCCGGTTCTTCCTTGTAACAGCTTGTCACATAATCATATCCATATATATGCTCTACAGATGAATAAACCGCCACATCCCATCCATACTCTATGCCTTTTTTATTCTTACGCTTCCTAAAATCACAGTTGCACAGGTATGTCTGCATACAAAGATTAGTAATTGCTCCATCAAAGCCCTTTTCTCCATCTTTTCCGAACCCAGCTTTTATTTTGAGTTCGCTAGAAAGTATTTCTGCATCAGCATTTTCTTCTATAAAGTTATCCATGATTTTCTTGTACTTGTAAGGTGCTTTTCCATCTTCATACAAAGCATCAAAATCATAACCGTCCCTGCGATAATTGGCAAATACAGGAAGCCATTTCTTTGAGATAAATCCAGCTTTCTTGTCAAAAAATTTGCCATATACTATATCTTTGCCTCTTGCAATTACAGTTCTCCAAAGCCATGGGTCTTTGTCAACATCATCAGACCACCAATATTCAGGAACTGTTCGCTCTTCCAACGAAAACCCTGGTATGTCATTCTTGAATAAAGGCAAGAAGCCTATTCTGTTAATATATTCTGTTGCTTCTTCCACAGTATGTATGCACTCTGGATCATTCCAATCCACACCATACATAACCCATGTGCCCGATTCGTTTCCCATCTGATACTCCTGTTCTATATCACAATGCCATTACAATGGTCAATCTCTGCTTGTGTCAAGTAAAGACCAAAAAAATTTATTTTCAAGAACCATCAAAAACCGATAGTTCTTGAAAATAGTCTTATATGAAGTATATCATTTAACCTGTATAAAGTCATCCACATTCCACTCAAATTGAATGTTGCCGTCATCATACATTGTGATACGCTTTACAACCTGACGAATAAGATCCAAGTCAAATGTCTCCATTTTGGATAACAACTCTATTGTTTCTTCCTCACCAGCTTTATCAATACATTGTTCCAACTGTATTTTAGACTCAAGTTCGTGAAGCTCTATCTCAATTTCACCAATATGCTCAGTAAGCCTCGTCCTTTCAGATATCATAATATCTCTTTGGACAATTCCTTTCGTATAATCGTCATACAACTGGAACTTTTGAGTTTCAGCCTTACTTTTCATTTGTTGCAGCTTATCAATTTCTTTTTGCAACTCAACACAACTACTCCTTTGTCTTTTATATGCCTGCAAATGTTCAAGCATACCTGCTGCTGTTGTCTTAATATATTGCATAACACCTGCCTCAAATTCTTCCGTTTTCATTCTGACATTGCGACAGTTATATTTACTAGGATCATAATTGCAGCTACACTTATAATACCCATAAGAATTTGCAAGTCCTTTACCACAACAACCACATATTATTATAGCTTTTTTATATGAACCTTGCTTTTTGGTTCGATTACAGGTTGTCTTATTAATCACTTTATGTGCTTCCTCAAATGTTTGTTTTGACACTATCGGCTCGTGACAATTTTCCACTATAATCCAACTATCAGGATTCATTTTCTTTGACTTATAACCCGTTTGAGCATTACACGCTGTCTTTCCATAAATAATTGTTCCCGTATAAATCTCATTAAACAATATATTCATAACTGCTGAAGCACTCCATTGTTTTATTTCATAATTTCTTGGGTGATTCCACTTTTTACCGTGCCTTTCTTTATATTGTACACGGGTATCAATGTTATTAGCATTCAAATATCTGGCAATTTGCTTATACTTTTTCCCTTCAATAGCCATCTCAAATATAAGTCTAACCACCTGTGCAGGTTCTTCATCAATAACAAGCTTTTGTTTATCACTTTCAGACCTCTTATAACCATATGGAGCCTGCGGTCCTATAAACTTACCAGCCTTTGCTAATGTTGTTCTTGCACTTCGTACCTTTTTTGATGCGTCTCTGCTATACATCATATTTATAACATTTTTTACCGCAACCTCCATTCCTCCTGTTGCTCCTGTAAAATTATTACTGTCATAATTATCATTTACTGATATATACCTTACTTTAAGCACCGGAAATACAAACTCCAGATATCTTCCAACTTCCAGATAATCTCTACCCAGACGGCTGTAATCTTTTGTAATAATAACTTGTATATTGCCCTCTTTGACCTGTGTCATCATTTCTTCAAATGCTTCTCTATCAAACCTTGTTCCGCTTATACCATCATCAATATATTCTCTAACAGTATAAGTTGAAAGAACTGCGTCAGATTTGATATATTCCATAATAAGATTTCTCTGGTTGGTAATACTATTACTTTCATCTTTGCTATTAATATCTGTATCTTCACAAGAAAGGCGAAGATATATTGCAATTACATTATCTGCCATTACACTCTGCCTCCCTTACATCTGCTATAGATACTAACTGATCCAGCATATCATCATAGTACAACTTCACTTCTATATTCTTGTCCGGATATATCTTTATCTCAGATACAAAAGCGTCTACAATCTCCTGAGTCAATATTCGTTTCCCTTGAAACTTTGCTATAATACTTTCCCACGATTCATCTAAATGAAAATCCCTCCTATACTTATTAATGTGATTTTCATATTCCGTAATCTGCCTGTCTATATCTTCGATTTGTTTCTTATATTCCTTTTGAAATTGTACATACTCCTCTGCTGTAATAAATTTATCCTTATAATCTTCATATAAGCCTTTTCCCCTTGAAATAATACGCTTTCTTTCATTTCTCAGCTTATCAAGTTGTCTATTTAAAACCTTATACTGAATATTTGCAGAGTCCGTAGCATTCAATTTTTGTATCAGGGATATTTTTTCTATACATATCTGCATATGTTTTTTTATTACACTAAAAACGCTCCTATCTAAATCCTCATATGGAATTTTGACATGCCTGTCCCTGCACAAAACGCTGCTTTTCTCTCCTGCACAATAATAATAGAACTCACTTTTTCCTGTATCCTTACGCTTGATAAAAACTCTGGAACCACATTGCCCACAAGTACACTTTCCAACAAATTTATTCTTTGGTACTGGTGATTTTTGCCTTCCTCTGTTTATCGCATCATTGAACTGCTTTGTACTATCACTAATCATTTTCTGCACTATGGCAAATTCTTCTCTGGAAACAATAGCTTCGTGTGTATCAGGAATTATAATCCAATCTGCCTTATCATTTCTTCTTTTGGTTCTATGCTCACCTAACTTTCCTCCCGACTTACCGTGTACAGAGTCACCAACATACTGCTGATCCTTTAATATATCTTTTACCTGTACATAATACCAGTCTTTTGCTTTATCAAACTTTTCTTTATCACCTATATTGAAATATCTATATTGACTTGGTGAAAGAATCCCTTCATTTTTAAGTGTCCTAGCAATTTCAGCCAATTTCATTCCATTGAGATACATTGAAAAAATACGCTTTACAACCTGTGCTGCATATTCATCTATCTCCAAACACTTCTTTTCTCTGTTTTTCTTATATCCATATGGAGGTCTTCCACACACATATAAACCACTTTTCCATATAGAACGAAATGCTGTCCAGACTTTATCTGATAAGTCTTTAGAGTAATACTCATTAACAATATTCTTCAAAGGCATTGTAATATCTGCATCTGGTCTTATCGAGTCAAAATCGTCTGTAAGCGCTATATATCTAACATTAAACATAGGAAATATTCTCTCAATGTATGTCCCCGACTCAATATAATTTCTTCCAAGACGGCTTAAATCTTTTGTAATTATTGTATTTATCTTCCCTGATTTAATATCCTCAATCATTCTATTAAACTCAGGTCTGTTAAAATTCGTTCCGGTTAATGATATATCTGCATACACATCATAGATTTCCATATCGTCCTGTCTTGCTATATAATCCTTTATGAAACTAATCTGTGTATCTACGGTATCTCTCTCCTTATTCATTTCTGATTCAAAAGAAAGTCTCGCATATATACCAACTTTATAATATCTAGGTTTTTTTATTATTTCAGAGGCTGCCAACGATGTCATATTATATGAAGAATTAGCCTGTGAAAAACTTTTTCTGCTTTTTCTTGCCATACTATACAGCCTCCTTTTCAATATTCAATTTTCCAGATAAATCTACATCTATTTTGTAACCCATATTTTCTATATTCTTTAAGCAAGTTTTGTATGGATTATCAAAATCAAATGTCACTTCAATATTTTTCTTATCATATACCTTAATTTCTCTAATCAAAGAAACTGCAATACTTCTTGTTAATTCCTTAATGTTTCTGTTTTCCTTAAAATACTCCAGCCATTTAAAGCTATCATTATTTTTTTCCAGAATAGATTCCATTTCCAATTCAATTTTATGAATTGCGATTTGGGCATCTTTTCTTTTATTTTCATATGCAGCGTGTAACTCAATATAATCACTTTTTGAGATAACACCCTCTTTCATATCTGAATAAAGCATAGAACGTAATTCCGTACATCTTTCGACTTCAACTTCAAGAACTTTCTTTCGTTCCTCTAACTTTTTCATATCTATCTGCTGGAATGGAATAATACCAATCAATTCAATTATTTTATCAATCTCTAATATATTTGAAATATGAACCTTCAATAACTCTAAAACTGCGTTATCCAATTCATTTACAGAAATCCTGTGTGAGCTGCAATTTTTACTATATTTGTTCGTTGCACACATATAATAACTATAATGTCTGCCTCCAGATATACTGTTCTTTCTCACCATAGGTACTCCACAATCTGCACAGATAACCAAACCTGACAGATTATAGACCTCATTATTCCCCGGTGCTGTTCTTGTATCCATCGCAAGTAATCTTTGCACTAACTCAAAATCACGTTCCGAAACGATTGCCTCGTGATTTTTTTCAATTCGTACCCATTCACTCTCGTCTTTAACATACATTTTCTTCACTTTATGATTAGGTGTTGTATGCTTACCCTGCACAAGATTTCCTATATAAATTTCATTTGTTAAAATTCGTCTGACTGTAGTAGATGACCAACCAGACTTATCTTTGATTTTAAAACTTGTCTGATAATTACTGCCTTCGCTTTTTTTATAATCAGCAGGGCAGAGAATACCATTTTCGTTCAGTTTACACGCTATGGCATCCTGACTCATTCCCTGTAATTTCATTCTAAAAATATCTTTTACTACATTTGCTGCATAAGTATCAATCTCTATTTTATGCTTATCATCATCACATTTCCTATATCCATAAGAAACATAATTCCCAATGTACTGCCCTTGCTTTCTTTTAATTTCCAAGTGGCTTCTAATCTTCACAGAAATATCTCTACAATACGCATCATTCAGCAAATTTTTAAAAGGAATGACTATTTCGTCTGATTTATTGCTGCTATCCAAACTATCGTAATGGTCATTAACTGCAATAAATCTAACTCCTAACGCTGGGAACACTCTTTCGATGTACATACCCGAATCAATATATTCTCGTCCAAAACGACTTAAATCTTTCGTGCATACACAATCTATGATACCTTTCTTAATGTCCTCCAACATCATCTGAAAAGCTGGTCTTTCAAAATTAGAGCCTGAATACCCGTCATCAACATATTCTTTTTCTATTACTATATCTTTATGATTTTTTAGGAATTCCCTTACCAGAGATTTCTGGTTTGAAATACTGTTACTTTCTGTTTTCGCAGTATTTGAGACATCACCATCTTCCTTCGATAAACGAACATAAATGGCGGCGTGATAAATTTTATTGATTGTTTTCATTGTGGCTTACCTCCTATATTTGTTCGTAGAAGAAAAATATAGGGGACCACGCTAATTAGTCCGTGTATATATTAGCACATAGTCCCCTTAATTTCTATCTCAATTTTCACTTTTTTAGATATTTAATAATAAATTTTCAAATGCCTGATTAAAAGAGATCCCATTATTGACAAATCTCACCTTGATTTTCATATTGCCAACACGCACCATATATGGATTACCTACCTTTTTTAAGTATTCCTTCTGACGTTCTATCTGGCTCTTGTCAGGATTTATTTTTACTTTTGCAAGATCGGGCATTTCAGAAATATTTGTATCACTAAAATCCACCTCTAACATCTTTCGATATTCCTGTGCTGTCATCCTATCCCTCCAATCAAATTAAGCCGCCAGATATTCTGACGGCTATGTAACACCGGAGCTTTCGCCCCGGCTGGAATTTATGCGATTGGATTATTATGTTTACTTACTCATTCCTAACTGTATCTGCATACCTTTTGTTATCTGTTGTAACTGCTTTTTGCTCACTTCACCGATTTTTTCTATCAAGTCGGTATCATTCACATCACATAACTGCTCACACTGAGCGATACTGTTCGTCCTTAACCCTACTGCCTTATAAGAACTGATAAAAATATGTGTTGGCAGGTATGTCTTTTTGTGAACCTTACTTGTAAGAGGTACTGCGTGGAATACTGTGCTATGTCTGTTTGCACTGTCATTACTCACGATTACTACTGGTCTGATACCGTGGAGCTTGTGGTCATACTCATCTTCCGGTGCTCCAAAATCAACCATCCAGATATCGCCTCGTCTTATTTCACTCATTCTATTCACTTCCTTGTCTGTCAACTGGCATTTCCTGCCCACGGATATATTCAACCGCTTCCTGTTCCGTAGGGCAGGCTACAACTCTGTTTCCTTTCTCATCAAACACCACGGTTTCTGATGAGAAGGTCACTAGGCTTAATTTCTTTCTGTCAGGCATTGTCCTCCTCAAAAGAGATAAGAGCAGTTTCATAGCCCCTGCTCTCGTCATTGATACTGATACCGTGCTCCGCTGCTAGCTCCATAATACCCTTTAACACATCTTTGTCCGATGAAATATCATAGATACTGCTTACAAGAATACTGATAATGGAATCTCTTTCGATATAATACCTTAATCTTTCCACGGACTTTGTATCCTTAAAGATTGTTTCTACAATCTCAAAGTCCGCTTTCTTCGCATATGCTTCTATCCTGTCTGCGGCTCTGTCGGCATTTCTGCCTACGCAGATAACACAACACTTACTCATAGAGCCTCCTATCTGTCAGCTCTGAGACGCTTGAAAAATACTGATATAAAATCGGTAAGTGAAACAATGCCGCCTTCTTCCTTGTCTCCTGCCTGCTCCATCTTCTGATAATATCCAGCCATATCATCATTTACTGTCTCAACTGTAATACCGTACTCTCCAAGCATAATGATGTTATCCATAATTGTTTCTTCACAATCACCGACCATATCACTCATAAGAGTAACAACCACATCAACATCTTCTACCTCTGCCATACCGACAAAAGCAAACTTCATAGGAAATGACATTCCCTCCGGTCTTGCGTTCTCTGAAACAACTGCGACTACATCATAGTCATTCAAGGAACAATACTCCTCAAGAACCTGCATAACCATCTGATCTGCTGCTGCGTTTCCTGTTGCTCCAAAATATATAACTGCTCTATTCATAGTTTAAAATCTCCATTCTTGTTTTATTTTGATTTGATATTCTGTGCACACTTTATCTCCTCACATAAACTGACTTGCCAATGCTCTCCGCACTTATAAGCCCCTGTTGTTGTCTGCTGGTGACTGCAAATCAGTTTGTGTGGGAAGATAAAATAATATCTTCCCGGTTTCTCAACCTTCCCCGTATCGGGTAACATATCCTTTGCCAGCCACAAACACTTCGTAGTTTCCTGCCCATCCGGACTTACGAAAGTAGCCACTCTCTGAAAATGCGTTTCGCTGAAATTCAGGTGCACTTATTATCTCATTACCTCCGGCTGCTAACCCGGTAGGCACAACCCTCTGCTCTTATCCTTAAAGGCTCCTGCTGTTACGTTTCTCATAATCGGCTACAGCTCCGAGGATAGTCATCGCACGAAATGGGATTCTGCCACCCTGTCATAAACAAGGCGATATAAGCTCGTGGGATATGCGTGTCCTATTTAATTTTCATAGTTCAGTCATAGCTTCTGACCTCTTATCGCTTGGTCATTTGCTATGACTAAATTGTATAAAAAAAAGACGCTTCCAAAAACGGAGCGTCCTTCCGAAATGCCAATATTCTTTCGTAAGATTTTACGCAATTTATACGGCAACTGGTTTTCTTCGTATAATATTCAGCATATCCATAAGCTGTTGTTTTTCAAAATCAGTGCAATCCTGCAATACCTTTGTAAATGAATCTGTTATCGTAGTTTCCTCTATAAGAGGCTTGTCTTGGTTAAAGTAGAAATAATCAGCAGAGACATTGAACTCCTGACAAAGTCTTTTTATCAGATCGTGTGGAATTGCTGTTTTTCCTTTTTCATAGTTATAGATTGTATCCCTGCTCATTCCCAGTCGCTCTGCGAACTTTTCCTGACTGAGCCTTAATGAGTTTCGCAGCTTTTTTAGCTGTTCGCCCATCTGTTCTGCATCAAAGATTTCATCTCGGACTTCCATTCCCTGCTTCACCTCCTCTACTCTAAATTTCTCGTGGAGGCAAATAAAAAAAGACCTCCACAACAAAACCAAAAACTTCTCAAGTCTAAATTTCTACTCTCTAAAATTTTCCAATTCTGTTATGTAAGTCTTTAAAATTTCTCTTAATTAAATCAAATATGTATCAAAACTTTTACTGTACTTTGCCTAATTCTTTATCACTCAATCAATTACTATCTATTCATACGGCATATATCAAAACAATTATATCTACTTCAAATATTCATTCTATTTTTATTCAAATCACAATTTTTAAGTTTAGTATTCGTTCATTTGATTTTAGACAGATTAATATTCAATTGTGTTAATATTTTACCATTTTTATCCAGTAAGGTCAACAGATTTCGACTTTATCTGCACTTCTATTCTAATGGAATAAAAGGCTGAAATTCACCGGATTTCTTACATAACAAAACAAAAAAGACGCAGAGAAACAAAGTAACATCGTTACCTTATTTCCCTGCGTCCATGGTGCTTAACAATACTTCACTACACCCTGTGTAGCTTTTATGAAATATGCCGCCCTTATCAGGTGAGCCATAATTCAGTTTATATCTTAAATACTCCGTTTCTGCTATGACTGACTAAATACCCCTGCGTGTATTTCTTCATAATCATAACACGGTTACATCGGTCACATTTGAGGCTGATTCCACTCATAACCACCTCATTGTCACTGCCATCCTCGCAGCTTATCATATAGTCAAAAAATCTCTTTTTACACTGTTTACATCTAATCTCTATAACATTCTCTCTTTTCAATTCAGTTCACTCCTTATTCATACAAAATCATCAGTTTCACAATTCTGTACTCGTAAAGGAAAGGGAAATCACCTTTGCAAGACTTGCCGGGAGTTCCGATGAATGTATGCACATTCCCCGGCTATGCTGATCGTAAGACAACTGATATGCTGCGTATTACACAGACATATCATGCCTTAATGCTTTCCATAAACTATATTCCCATTTTCCCATCTGTTCCGCCTCCTTATGTCTGCCCTGCTGTCTTACCTGTCAGTCTAAACTTATGAGCATTGTTTCTTACAGGTAATAGTATAACTCTAATATTATTAGACTGTCAACAGACATATCTGTCCTTTATTCTATTATCATTAGATTTTAACTTGAATTATCCCATTTTATGCGATATACTATGGAGTAGAAACATAACACATTTATACAGAAAAGAGGCGTAACTATGTATTCAGTAGGCGAAATTATCTCTACGCACAGAAAAAAGAAAGGCTTGCACCAGCAGGATCTGGCTGATGAACTGGCAAAGGAAGGCATAAAGATTTCTTCCAAAGCCGTATCTTCTTGGGAGCGAAATCTGGCAGAACCAAGTGTCAGCGTATATTATAAAGTGTGCCAAATCCTTGATATCACAAATATGTATGAGGCATATTTTGGAGTAAATCCTGTTGCTCCTGCCGCTGATCCTTTCTCCTCACTCAGTAACGAAGGCAGGGAGAAAGCTATGGACTATATCAATCTGCTCCACGCTTCAGGAATGTATGAAAAGCAGTCTGCAAAGATTATTCCATTCCGCAGCATAGATATCTTTGAAAATGCGGTATCTGCCGGAACAGGAAATTTCCTTGTAGACGGACCGAGAGAAACTGTCTGCATAGATGAGTCCATCTTACCGGAAGGCACTACCTTCGGTGTCCGCATAAGCGGTGACAGTATGGAGCCTGAGTTCCACAATGGTCAGATTGCGTGGGTATTACAACAGGAAGCTGTTGCCAATGGAGAAATCGGTATCTTCGCCTTGAACGGAGAAGCCTATATCAAGAAGTTAAAGGACGATAAAGACGGAATTTTCCTTATCTCCCTCAATAAAAAATATGAACCAATCAGAGTTGGGGAAAATGACCGCTTGGATATATTCGGAAAGGTGCTGGGAAAATGTGATTCTTCTGAAATCACCAGACATAGCAGATAAGCAGATAGAAAGAAGGTATTATTATGGCTGTTGTAAATAATATAAAAGAAATCCGGGAGCAGCGAGGCATTCATCAGAATGACCTCGCCAAAGCTACCGGATACTGCACAAAAACCATTGGACGTATAGAGCGTGGTGAAAGTGCCCCTTCTGCCGAGTTTATGCTCAGGGTGTCTAAGTATTTTAACCTACTGATTGAAGATATATTTGATTTAGATTACTAAATTTATATAACGAAATCTATTATACAAAAATAAAAAATTATTTCATTATTATTTTCCTATCTGCCAAAGCAATTGTCGATGGTCTATGTGCAATCATAATAATTGTTTTTTTATTTATCAAAGATTTTAATGACTCATTAACAAATTGTTCAGATTCATTATCAAGAGCTGATGTTGCCTCATCAAGAAGAATTATAGGTGCATCTTTAATAATTGCTCGTGCTATAGCTATTCGCTGACGTTCACCACCTGATAGCTTATTTCCACGTTCACCTACCATTGTTTCATAACCATTTTCAAATTTCATTATAAATTCATGTGCATGTGCTATTTTAGCAGCATTTTCTATTTCCTCATCAGTTGCATTAAGTTTTCCAATTCGAATATTTTCTTTAATAGAATCATTAAATAAATATGGTTCTTGCGGTACATATGCAATCTTTTGTCGAATTTCCATATTATTAATTTTTAAATAAGGTTGTCCATCAATCCATATCATCCCATTTTCTACTTTATATAACCCAAGTAAAAGTTTGGAAATTGTTGATTTTCCACATCCAGATTGACCTGTTATTGCAATACATTCTCCTTTATTAATATTCATAGAAAAATTATGTAGAAGTTTTAGCTCTTTTCTATAAGAGAAATCTATTTTATCTATGATAATTTCTTGCTCAGCTTTTATTTTTTTCTTAACATAATAATTATCTATATCTTCATATTTGATATCTTCATACCAACAATTAGGCTCTATATCTTCACCTATAAAGTCAAAGATATTTTGCGCATTAACCAAACAACCTATAAGCTCAGGTAAATATTTACCTAATTGTAAAAATTGAAAAGAAAATACCCCATATAATGAATAAATTGCAGTAAGCGAACCTAAAGTTGTATATTCATTATTCGTAAAATAAATACCTATAATCAAAAATGCAAGTGCACATACCAATTCAAATCCTTTACTGCTACTTTCAAGTAAAGCCATAAACAAAAATTTTTTTCGGCTTTGCCTTGTAAAATTTTCGTTTTCTTTAATAAATTCTTCTATTGTTTCTTTGCCTGCCGAATACATCCTAGTCTGTTCCATACCTTGTAATAAATTAGACATTTTCTCTGTCATATCTCTATTACTGTTAGATATTTTTTTTGATACATCTCTTATTGGTTTAATCAAAAAAGTATTTATAATCAACATACAAACATTTACACATATAAAGCATATTGTAATTTGCCAATTTAAAATAAACATTGGTATCAAATAAACTATTACTTGTAAAATTGGTGCTACTGCTCGACGTAGTCTTGAACTATAAATACTTCCCATTTTTTCCAAATCATATGATATTTTAGAAATAAATTCTCCACTATGATGTTTTTCATAATATGAAAACGGCAATTTTATTTCTTTTGCAAAAACATTTTTACATAAATTTGCGTATGCTCGCTTTGCTTCAACATTGTATAGTATTGCTGCTCCACGATATATTACTAAAGAAATAAACCCACATATAATATTTCCAATTATGATAAGTGGTATTTTTGTTGCATTTCCATTTTCTGCAGCATCAACAACATTTTTCATAAGCAGTGAAGTCATAATAGCAAACAATGACCATCCTATACTCATAAATAATATACCTAAAAAGTACAGAAAGCATCGTTTTCCCATAATATTTATCGTCTTGATAAATATTTTCCATTGGTTCATTCCATATTACCTCCCTACTTCTTTTCCATAAATCTTAGAATAAACCCCATTGCTACCAAGTAAAGATTCATGTTGTCCTTTTTCTACAATGCTTCCATCTTTCACAACCATAATCTCATCTACATTTTTAATAGTCGATAATCGATGTGCTATTATAATACATGTCCTATTAAACGATAATTTTTCTATTGCTTTAGATATTAATTGTTCAGTTGCAACATCTACTGCCGATGTCGGTTCATCCAAAAGTAATATAGGTGCATTTTTTAAAAAGGCTCTTGCTATAGATATCCGTTGACGTTCACCACCAGATAATAAAATACCTCTTTCTCCTACAACTGTATCATATCCTTGTGGAAGACTCATAATAAAATCATGAATTTGTGCATTCTTACATGCTATAATAATATCATCATCATTGGCATTAAGATTTCCATATCTTACATTATCCTTAATTGTTGAAGGAAATAAAAAAACATTTTGTGATACAAGTGTAATATTTTCTCTAGCATATTCAATATTCCATTTTGAAAATTCTCTTCCTAATAAATTATATTTACCCGTTCCTATTGGATAAAACCCACATATAATATGGAAAATTGTACTCTTTCCCCCTCCTGATTCACCAACAAATGCCACCTTAGAATTCTTTTTGATTTTAAATGACATATCTTTAATTATATCTTTTTCATTTGTATATGAAAAAGATACCGCTTTAAATTCAACAGCTATATCCGTATCAATGCCTTTACATTCAATACCACTTTCCTCATTTTTTTGTAAAAAAATCTCTTCTATGCGCTTTACACATACTATATTCTCGCACGCATCAATTATATTAAATGGTACTCCTACATATGCATCCACAAACTTCTGCAAAATTATAAGAAATGCAACCAACTCTCCCATACTAATATTTCCGTTTATTGTTATTATATATGCACAAATAGCACAAATTATATTTGGTAGCCATTGCAACATTTTTCTAATAATCAAAGCTGTATTTGAAATACGTACTCGCTTTTCTTCATTCTCAACTAATTCTTCAGCTGCTTTGTTCATCTTTTTTTGAAAATAATCTTCTAGTCCAAAAGTTCTTAATACAAGCATACCATTAATACATTCTTGTGAAATTTCTGTAATAACATCTGTTTTTTGTTTGTATATTTTTTTTAGTTCTTCTATTCTTTTCACAATTTTATTCGTAAAAAATAATATAACAGGATAACAAATCGTTATTAAAATCAACAGTCCTTTATTAAGTCTTCCAACATATATCGCATATGTTACCATTGTAATTAAATTAGTACATATTTCTGGAATATTTTCATTCAAAAGACTTTCTATTTCTACAATATCAGAATTAACTTTATTAAGCAAAGTTGCAGAACTATGTGAATCAAAAAATCTATATTCTAAATGATATATTTTTTTTGCCAATAAATTTTTATAGTATTTCAATGTTTTTATAGAAAACTCGGAAATTGTAAAACTTTTAATAAAAGCTACAATAAATCCTATTATTATTAGTATAAACATCTCCCTAATAAAATTAATATATTCAACTTTTTCCCCAACCAGCATATTGTCAATAGAATTAGAAATAATGGTATTTCCCTTAATTATAATCAATGCCAATATATAAGAAGAGACCAAACCAATTATAAAATACATAGAATATTTTATGCAGCAACATCCCAATTTATTTTTCATAAACAATTATACCTTTTATCGATTAAATAATCATATTTTATATTAAATTAAGTATTTTTTGCAAAATAACATTTTCTTCTTCTTTCATTTCATCTAACATCAGAATTATACGCTCTAAAATATTAATTTTCCCCGACATTATATATTTCATAAACAAAAGCAATATTGTTTCAGAATCATTTGCCAATTTTTCTACAACTAATTCTATATCTCCATTATCAATTAATATCTTTTTATTAATTAAATATTTAATATGAAATAATAGCATTTTTTTATGATCTTCCAAAAATGTAAACACCCTCGTGTCTTTTCTATAATTTCCTGATTGTTTTATAATTGTATTTACATATCTTTTTATCATCTCATAACACTCAAGTCCAAATACAAATTCACTTGAATCATTCATATAAAATGGTGAAAAAGAACTAAATGTATACTCTGAATTTATATAATCTTTAAGCTGTCTTTTAAACCACTCCAAATCAAACTTATATTCATATGGTATTTTTTTACAAATTACTATTTTTTTATCTGTTAAACTTTTATTATCTTTTAAATTTCCTTCATTATATGCTTGTTCAAATGCATTTTTAAATTTATTGTAAGGTATAACATCTGTTACATAGCGTCCATTATCATAATGATCTGCTACTAAAACCTGTTTTTTTTCATCATCATATCCATATATAAATGTTTTATGAATATCCATTCCCTCTATTTTTGTATCTAAGCAGTTTTGCTTCAAAAACAAATATATATAATATTCATTATTAATTGCATTTTTTATATATTCAATAATATCTTGAAAATTTTGTTTTACATAACTACTTGATACATATTTAGTATCTAAAAAAGGACAAGAATTCCACACATTTATATTTGTATCTTCACAAAACGGATCATGCTTTGGGAAAAAACAAAACACTGTCTTTTGTATTCCATACATATTTTGACCAATCATTTGAATATAATTATTTGCAATCCAATCTTTTGAACCTTCCATACCCAATATCATAGACATAAAATGACTTTCAGATGACCATGTTTTTAATATTGGTTTTTCTAAATTTAAATTTTTCTTTTCAATCATACTACCATTCCTTAATTTTAACTTTGATTTGCTTTTGTGCATTTTCCTTTATTTGTTCATCATAATTTGATATTTACAATTTTTTGTAAATTCCCTTAATGTTATTCTTAATTATATTTTTTATATGCACTTAAAAATCTTTTATTTTTTCCATTTACATCTTTATCCAAATGCAAATCAAGCATTTTTAATCTATCCACAATATCTATTGATAATTCATCAACATATTCAATTTCTATTTCATAATCTATATTATTAAAGTAAAAACTTTTATCCAAAGCTATTTTGACATTTGGAAACGTATTACATATACATCTTATTGTCTTCAAGCTTCCTAATAATTTCACATCATTACTACAATGCAATCCACTTAACTCATATATTTCCTCCTTTGATATATGCTGTAATACCCTATTAACTTTTTTTCATATTCCTTATTTATATGTAATGCTTTATCTGTTTTCTGTGGAATTTTAAGTTGTAATTTCATTTGTCCCAATTTTTCTCTTATACGAATCGTTATATTATTTTCTATAATTTCACGATTTGCATAATAATAGTTTATTTGCTCAAAAGATTCACTAAATTGGAAACTATTCATAACCTCTAAATATTGTTTTTCATCTAATATAATTTTTATTTCTTTCTCAATTCCATTCAAAACATTATGCCTTCTTTTCGTATTCATTTCTAACCATTGCTGGCCATTTATCAATATTATCTCCATATTGAGCCAAAAAAGCCAAAACAAAACGTTCTAATCCATAACCTATACATCCAGTTACCGTTTCCTTATTCATAACTGAAATATTAAAAGGCGATGTAAATGCCGTACCATGTAAATTAAATGATGCCACTGACATATCATTTTTTTTATCATATGTCATTCTTAGTTCATATTTACTTTTATCAATCATTTGTATCTTCTTATATTTTTGCATTTTAGGTAAAATAAATGGATCTGCTGCAATAGTAATTGTTGCATTTATATTCATTTCTTTTATCAACTCTTCTGATGCTTTTATCATACGTTCCCTTGAATTTTCAACAAATAAATCATCTCCAATAAACACTATTTCTCTTACATGATAATCACGCATTCGACCATATTCAGAAAAATTAAATCTTCCTTCATTTCTAAAAACACTTTGTGTAAATGTAATAATTGTATTATTGGGCAATGTAGCGTTTTTATACTCTTCATAAACATGAAAACATGCTGACGGCGATAATGCATATTCAGGATTCCTTATAATATCTTTATAATTATTTTCCATCCTCTTATCTAATTCATTAAGAACATTCATATTTTCACATACAGAACAACAAAACATAGCATATTGTGGTGTTCTTTTTAAATATCCTGTTTTTTTATATGCAGAGATAGGCAGCAATACAGGATATAACTTTTCAACAATATCACATTCTCCTTTAAATTCGCTATATACCATATTCAAAAACCTATCATTAAAAAATTCATATAAAAATAACGCTTTATTCGATAATGATATCATTCCATCGTCAAAATAAAAAATATCTTCTACCTGTGTATGATATTGAGTTATATTAGCATTATTGTAAAATATATCTTTATGAAGATTTTTATTAGCAATATATTTATGTGATAAGTCAACTATTTGCTCAATTATAACATCTATATCAGCAGATTCTTTCATTTCAAGGTTAATCCAATTTTCTTTTATATCATATGAAACAATACTTTCAGAAACAAAGCCTATAATTTTCTTAAATTCTACCCAATCAACATTTTCATCTAATTTAATTGATCTATTTATCATACACCCTCCTCGTACCCATTTTCACTTTGTATACTTTCTGTAGATTATATCTAGATTGTATCACAGTAATTTTCTATTACTTTTATCACATCAGCTATTGTATGACATTCTCTTATTTCTTGAAGACAGCCATCTAATTCTATATTCAATTCATCTTCTATATCTAAAATCATATTTACAATACCTAAAGAATCTATTCCATTGTCTCTTGTGAACGCCAAATCTGGAGAGGATTCCATATCAATTCCTTGCTCTCTCATAATTTTTGTATGTACTCTACATACTACTTCTTCTACTCTCGTCATTTTTTACAAAACCACCTACAAAAGTGGTTCTCCTTTCTTCATAATTTTCAATGTTATTCACCTAATTTAAAAGACTCTTGGTGATATGTAATATAATTAGATTGCTTTTGTTCCAATTTTTTATAAATATCCTCATGCTTTTCAGCTATTATTTCTAAACAATTTTTTATAAAAGCATCATTATAATACTCCCTGATTATAAAAAATGTATATATTGCCTTCTCAATAATATTTAATTCATCTAGCAAATCACAGAATCCATAAATATCAATTTTATCATAATAAAATCTAATATAATTAATAATATCTACTATTTTATATAAAACTAGATTTCTTTTATCTTTTATCCAAATATCATTTACGGCTTCTCTATAAAAATGCACAATAAGGAATGCAAGGTTAGACTCTATATCCAGCCCCTTAAAACTATAATTTTCTCCATTATATATATGTAATCCCCTATTAAATACTTTTCCATCCACCAAATTATCTTTACTATCAAACAAAAAATTAATATCCACAACAACCATACCATCCGATTCCATTTTTACATAAGGAACAAGATCATGATAATTCATCCTTTGAATAACCTTTTCTTTTCTTGAAGCTTCAATTAACTTTCCATCTGGTAATAAACTTTGAATGTATCCAATTTTTCTAAAAATGCAATCTAATTTGTCCAAATCTTCTTCATATACTAATAAGTCGATATCATTTGAACGTCTTACTCCAGCCTTATATAATCCTGCACCAAATATAATTCCCTTCAATCCCGCATATTTTATTGATGTATCTTTAAGTGCAGCATCTATTTCCTTAATATATTTAGATAAACGTATTTGTTCTATCTCTTGCCCCTTGATAAGTGCCTTTAAATTTTTCCTCATTTCTTCTGGAATAGTTTGAAGATTTTGATTTGATACATTATTATAAAAATATCCACTCAATCTATGATTTAATAAAATTCCACCAACTTCAATCCAATTTACCCCCTCCTCTATAGCTTTATTAAGAATACTATCTTCCTCATCTGTCCTTTTAATCAATGAACCTAACATTACTACATCATATTCTTTTTTCATACTTACCAAATACCCCTTTCTCTAATAAAATCGTTTTTAATTATATATTTTTATTCCGATTAACAATTATTTAATATCAACATCTTTAACATATTTTATATTCTTTGCATACTTCAGTCTATTGTATGTTCTTAACTGTCTTGTTATTTCTTTTTCCATAGTCAATTTTAACGCATCTGACACTTTTATATCTAAAATATTTCCTATACAAAATATCCAAGCAAGTAAATCTCCCATTTCTCCTGCTATATCTTTCTGATCTTCTTCTTTTCTTATGGACTTAAAAAATTCTCCAAATTCTTCAGTCATCCAAAGCATTGATTTTTCAAGATCATATTTCCCATAAATCTCAAGTGCCACTCTTTGTATTTCATCAACGCAATTTATAAATTCTGTATCAAAATTCATTTTTCTATCCCCCCTATTCATGATAATAATTTAACTTCTAACATAGTATTTAATTCATCTATATGCAATAATTCATTTTCGCTTAAATCTCCTAGTAATATTGTTGTTAATTCCTTATAATCTTCTTTCTGCTCTTCGCAATATGTACTTAAGTAGTCTTTAAATGTAAAGTAATCATCTTTCAAATCTTCCAAATAATTCTGTACATACTCTCTACCCCAACTATTTAAACGTAATTGAAAAATATGAATATTATTTTCTTTAAATTTTTTTGCGCATGTAAATCTATATATTAGTTTGCAAAAATCTAATATAAACATAGCCTTATCAAAATCTTTTTTCTTTATTTTTTCTTCTGGAAACACATTCAGCAATAAATTGTATATTGTTACATCATCTTTAATATAAAAATGATATTCATTATTGCAGTTATAACGCAAAACATCATCCACAGCCTTTAAAGATAATAATATTTTAATTGTTAAATTTTTTATTATATCATTTTCTTCCTCTAACACCGTTAAATATCTACTTATTGGTTCATATAAATTCAATTCGATTAATTCATCAATATTATTCATCTTTGCCCCCTTTCTAAATTGGGTTTTGTTGATTCAAAATATCTCATCAACAAAACCCAATTATCTGCTTTACCAAACTAAATTGTTTTCACATATTACTTTCTGATTGCCTTTTACAATTTCGCCTATCACATTGCAATTAATGCCATGATTTTGTAGATGTTGCATAACATCGTCCAAATATTCTTTAGATGTCACAAGCGTCATTCCAACCCCTAAATTAAAAGTTCTTAACATTTCTGCGTCGCTTATATTACCATATTTTCTTAACAACTTAAAAATAGGTAAGACATTATAACATTCCAAATCAATTTTAGCATCTAATCCTGAAGGTAAAATGCGATTTAAGTTCTCACATATTCCACCACCTGTTATATGTGCCAATCCATGAATACAATGTGGCTTACCAAATAAATCTTTAAGTGCCCTATAATAACATCTATGTGGTTCTAAAATTGCATCAATAAATGTCTTTTCACCTAGACATTCATTCATAATTTCCGGATTATCTTCCATAATTTTTCTCACTAATGTATAACCATTTGTATGAATACCACTAGATTCTAAAGCAACTACAATATCTCCTTCTTTTATCTCTGTTCCATCTATAATATCTTCTTTTTCCACAATACCAACAATGCTCGAAGTTAAAATATATGTATCTTCTCCAATAACTTTCGGTTGTTCAGATGTTTCTCCTCCTGTAAGTACACACTCCTGATTTTTGCATGCCTCTGATACCGCCTTTACAATTCTTGAAACAATTTCCTTATCCATTTTCCCACATATAATTGCATCCTGTACAGTAAGAGGTTTTGCCCCCATAACAATACAATCATTAATTAAATGATTTATCATATCATAACAAACATTTTCTATTTTATCATATTTTACTGCTATAAGCTGCTTAGAACCAGGTTCTTCTGTTTTTAGGACTAATACAGGTTCTTTATATTCATCGTATCTAATATCATAAAGACTTGCAAAAGCCCCCACTTTATTTAAGACTCTCTCATTATCAGTTTCTAGCGTTTTTACCATTTCCTTTTTTGTTTCATTAGCTAAATCAATATTAACATCATATTTTGTATTCATTTTGTTCCTCCTTATTATTCTAATATTGATGATAGTTTAATCTGTTCTATATTACAAGTACTTCTTTGTTTTAATACAAAATAAACCTGTTCAGCTACATCATCCGCCTTCAATGATATAGGACGACAACCTGGTTTCTTATTATTAAAATATGTATCAACTCTTGCCGGACTTATAGTAGTAATCCCAATATTCTTTTTTTTCAATTCAATTCTTAAGCTTTCTGTCATTCCAAAAAGCCCAAATTTAGTTGCACAATACACGCTTGCATTTTCAAATGGCATATGATCAGCATCTGAACCTATATTAATTATTTTCCCATAAGGTTCTTTACCAATATCATCCACTAAACTATGAATCAAATAAAATGGGATTGTTAAATTTATTCTAATAACCTTTTCCCACTCTTCTAAAGAAATATCTCTAATTTCCTTAAACAATCCTATTCCCACATTATTAACTAATGCGTTGATAACTATTCCTTTTTTCTTTAAATCTTCTAAAACTTGATCAATCTCGTTAACATTCTCCAAATTTGCCTGATATATTATTAAATTTGTATTTTTCATTGATGTCAAATTATCGACAGAACGTGATACAGCTATCACTTGATATCCACTATTTAATAATTTTTTCGTAATTGCAAGTCCTATTCCTTTATTTGCTCCTGTAATAAAAACATTCATAAAACACCATTCCCTATATTTTTTCATAAATCATTTTCATTTCGTGAGAATTAATTTTTTCTTTTCCCACTAATACTATTTTGGATTGTAATAATGTTTCTCTTACAATCAAATCATTTTGACTTAATGTTCCACCACTTTCAACACAGCCAATGCAACAATCAAATTCTGTTGGAACTAATGCCTCACAAGATCCTGATACATATTCAATCTCCATTTCATTATCTTTAAAATACCTTCTCGCAATATTAACATATTCTGATACACAATTTTTTAATTGTCCGAAGCTATCTTTATGAACAATTAAAGATATACTCGTATCACACCAGTCAAGTTCCTTTATTCGCAACAATTGTGCTCCTGTTTCTTCCAGCCATT
>OGJY01000768.1_pt1 | contig 42792 bp, 30 predicted proteins | sample 1572231 | NCBI WGS metagenome assembly OGJY01 (sample SAMEA2582121, study PRJEB24529) | metagenome | biome: Human gut stool | place: China | collected 2011
ATTAAGTCTCTAAAGGCCATTGGGAAGAATCAAGCATTTTACAGAGCTTCCTTAATCATAAATAAGTACTCAGCCTGCCCTCGCCTTGTTACCAATATCTAATTGAAGCGAACTTAATGGAAATTATTATCTTCGGAGAACTGTTTGCCCCTACAGTTTGCTTACAACTCCTCAAATGTTCCTTTCTTTAGCAGTTTCCCTTCTGAAAGGTGCTGTTTTCCCCTAGCAAACACTGAACGTAATTTCCAATCACAATCAGTATCGAAGAAGCATATATCTGCATCAAAGCCAGCAGATATTTTTCCTTTTCCGCCTAAACCTAAAGCATCTGCAACATTCGATGTCACCAACGGCAGGATCTTCTCCGGGGCGTGCCCGCGTCCTATCAGTTCTCTCACAATATCTAAATTTCCGGTAACGCCGCCGCACCGCAATCCAATAAGCTCTCCGTTTTCATTGAATCTAGGTTTAGATCCATGGCCGTCCGTACTCATCGTAAGCAAGTGAGGGGGAACCTTCTCATCAAAAAGAATCTCTACTGCATCGGCAGGACTGGAAAAATCACAAATTCCGCCGGAAGTCACATCAATGAAGCCTCCTTTTCTCGCAAAACCAATCGCATCCTGAAGCAGCCATTTCTTTCTAGCCACATGCATTGGTCTGATGTGTTTGATCGGAAAACCGCGGTCAACAATTTCTTCTAAAAGATTGAAGGCGCCTGGAACGTCGCCTAGGTGGATATGCAAGAAGCCAATTTTTCCGGCAAGCATTGCGGACACTCTAATGTCCGTCAAAACTTCCAGAAGTTTCTCTGCTGTCGGAAATGAAGAACGATGGTCTCCGAGGGCAATCTTGACGCCAAGCACCTCAGGCACGCAGTACAGATCGCCTTTCACGGATCCCGTCAGCGTTTGCGGCGGAAGCAAATAACTGCTTGTATGCATCCAAGCACTTATGCCTTCTCGTTTTAAAGCGCGAGATTTTGCGAGAACGGAAGAAGGCGTTCTTGAGAGTCCGTCCGTTCCTAAAACACCGACAACAGAAGTAGTTCCGCAGAGAATGAGTTCTGATAATTGAAGTTCTGGACATCTGGTTTCAGGGCCTCCCTCTCCTCCTCCGCCCGTGATATGCACATGCTGATCCATGAAGCCGGGAGTGAGGTTCAATCCTTTCGCCTCAATGACTTCCAGATTTGGAAGACTAACCTGAGACAGGTCGTCTTCAATAGCAGCAATTTTTTCTTCCAGAATAAGGACGTCCTTTTTTTCCTAGAAATTTAGGAGTAAAAACATTTGCTCCCTTGATTAAATAAGGCATGTTCTTTCCTCCAGACAGTTTTTGATTTTGATGAAATCCTAAGACTCGTAAGAGCAGACTCCTATTGTTTGAATAAGAATAAATTTGACGTATCGATATGTGAATAAGGAAGAATACGAACGAATTTTGTGGCCGCTAATTGCCTTCTCTGCCTTGTCCGTCAAAAATTTTCAAGAAATCTGATTAGTTTTTTCTCCCGACCAGCAAAAATTCACTACCCATTATTTCTGGCCTCAGACGACAGTCCGAAGAACAGTTCGAACCAGAGAAGATTGCTTACAGATGAGAACATTTCCTTTCAAAGGAGGCTAGGGATTACAACTAGAATCACCACAATTTTTTTGAATTTTCATAGGTGGATTCAATGCTTACAAAACAACAAATCGAACTCGTTAAGGCTACTGTTCCTGTTCTTCGCGAACACGGTGTTGCACTTACTTCCCACTTCTATAAGAGAATGCTTTCTCACAACCCGGAACTGATGCAGGTCTTCAATATGGGCCATCAGCGCGCCGGCTTCCAGCAGCAGGCTTTGGCGGGAGCTGTTCTGGCTTATGCAGAAAACATTGAAAACCTTCCGGCCTTGTTGGGCGCTGTTGCTCACATCGCCAACAAGCACGTTTCCGTCGGCATCCGCGCCGAACACTATCCGATCGTCGGCAAGCACCTCATCGCCTCCATCAAAGAAGTCCTCGGCGATGCTGCTACTCCCGAACTTATTGATGCTTGGACAGCCGCTTACATGCAGCTTGCCGACGTCCTTATCGGCGCAGAAAAAGCTATTTATGACAAGAACGCTGTTGCAGAAGGCGGCTGGACAGGCTGGCGTTTCTTCAAGGTTGCTGAAAAATCCAAGCAGACCGACAACGTTACTTCCTTCAAGCTTGTTCCTGTCGACAACGGCAAGATGCCTGAAGTCAAGGCCGGCCAGTACATTTCCGTTCGTGTGTTCGTGAAAGGACAGGATCTGATTCAGCCGCGTCAGTACACTGTTGTTAAGGCTGACGCCACTTCCCTGACAATTGCCGTCAAGAAGGTCGAAGCCGTAGAGAAGTCTCCTGCAGGTATGGTTTCCAACACTTTGCACAACGACATCAACGAAGGTGATGTCGTTGAAGTTTCCTTCCCGGTCGGCGAATTCAACCTGCCCGAAGGCAACGGCGAACTCTGCCTGCTCTCCGCCGGTATCGGTATCACTCCGCTCTTCGCAATGCTCAAAGAAGCCGTGCAGAAAGATCCGACTCGCAAGATCTCTTTCGTTCACGTTTGCAAGAATAAAGAAGCTATCCCGTTCCGCGAAGAACTCGCTCTCGTCGTTAAGGAAGGCAACGTTTCTTTCGAAGTGTTCGAGACTTCCGAACACGGCCGTCCTTCCGAAGACTTCTTCAAGAGCTTGGTTTCTCAGGGCGCTGACTACTGCATCTGCGGTCCGGTTCCCTTCATGAAGCTCGCTGCTTCTGAACTGGTTAAGAACGGCGTTGCAGAAAACAAGATTCACGCTGAGAAATTCGGCACAGGCGCTATCTAATGGTTCTGAGTCTTCTTTGAGGTCGCTATAAAGACTTCGTCGAAACAAAAAGACCTGAGGCCCGGACATTTTGTTCGGGCTTTTTCTTTTTTTAATGAAGTTAGGAACAATTTCCCCATATGGTACTAATTAAATATTCAACTAGAAAAAGAATAAAAAAATTAAAGAAATTCCAGGAGAAACAATAAATTTTTAGAAATTATCTATTGGTAGGGGAATATTATTTTTTTAACAGAATCTTGCTGTTTTTAGGAAGGATACATCAAATATAAATTTCGCTGCGAAGAAAAACTTTCATTAAGTGAAAATTAAGATCCACAATAAAGAAAGTTCAGCCAATCGGATGAAATTCCTCCCATATACCTAAAATTCAGTAGTAATATTTCCTTAATCTTGCTAATATCTCCTTGAGCCTCATTGTTTCTTGAGGAATTCCATCCTCACTTGAATACTCTGATCCTCACCCGATAACCACATCTTCGGAAGAACAATATGAATAAACAGCAATTGATTGAAATTATTGCGGAAGAAAATGAAATCACTAAGGATATGGCTACCCGTACCCTGAATACAATGATCCGCTCCATCATGACATCCGTCAAAAACGGAGAGCCTGTCGTGTTAGTCGGTTTCGGAACCTTCCGTCAGGTAAAAAGGAAAGCACGCGTTATCTGCAATCCCCATACCGGTGAAAAACTTGAATTGAAGCCCCGCAGCGTCCCCAAATTTGTTCCGGGTACTTTATTCAAACAGATTGTTGACGAACAAAACAGCTAACTTTTGTCCTTCAGACAGATTTAGCTCTTAAGTTTGATCCCGTAAATTGGATAAACGGTTTGCTCGGGTGAGAATGGTGTTGTTGCCGTTTTAGGAACCTTGAAGATAGACATACCTTCGATTTTCCGGGTTTCACTTGTAGCACATACGAAAATCCCGAACTCTTCGGAGTTCGGGATTTATTTGTGTCAGGATAACTTAATCCTAGAGATTAGAGTTTGCCGCCCTGCTGTGCCTGCGGTGCAGGAACGCCCTGCTGATACATGCCGTAGCCGCCATGGTGCGGACCGCGGTGTCCGGGACCGAAGCCGCCTCTCGGACCTCTGGCGTGGGTACGGGATTCGATCGAGTCAAACACCTTAACCTGTTCCGGAGTAAGAACTTTCATGAGTTCCTGACGAGCGTCAATAGCTTTCTGAAGCGCTTCAACTCGGGCTTTTTGGAAAGCCAAGCGCTGATTCAAGATGTCTTGACGTGTCTGGCCTTGTGCAGCAAGGGGACGCTTCATCTGGTGATAAGCATCGACAGCGCCGAAGTAGGCTTCAAATGCAGGTTTCTGAGCATCAGTAAGATTCAGCGCACCGCGCAGATAAATTTTTCTCTGTTCAAAGCCGGGACGATAGTCTCTAGGGCCCTGAGCACCCTGCTGCGGACCGTAAGACCAGCAGGGATGTCCCTGACGCATCATTCCGTTGGGACCGTACTGGCAGCCGCGATTCGCGCCTTGGGGACCGGCTTGACAGCCGGGACCGTAGCCCATCATGGGGCCTGCTCCGCATCCCCATGCAAATGCTGCACCGGCGGCGAATGTAAGGGAGGCAGCTAAAGCTGCAGAAGAGATAACCTTTTTAGTATTCATCGTTGTCCTTCCTTTGAGAGTGGCGCCAAATCAGCGCCGCAGATTCACTATATCAGGCCTATAGTAGCCCGAATTTCGAAAAGTTAAAGTTTGTTTCGGGTTTTCAAAAAAGCTTACAATTACGAACTTTTCATGCTAAATAGTTACATTTTCTCCGCTCTTCAAAATTCTCTATACTTGGTCTCTCTTGGAATTTCTCCTTTTAGATACCGGTTTTTTCAATGGCTTCTGATTTCGACTTTGATCTTCCTCTGAATCAGTATTTTTTAGCTGAGATCGCGGAACATCTTGAATCTAAAGGAATAAATTGCCTAGACGATTTGATCGACGCCATGTACGAGGATCCCGAGCGCTGGGCGACGCGTCTGGACCTGAACAAAGAACGAAGCAACGGAATCCTTTCGTGGCTCTACTCTAAAAAACTCAACGGTGCTCCGATAGATTTCCCGCCGGTTTTAGAAACCCGAGCTCGGGACCTCTCCAAGTCCTATTACGGTCAAAAGATCGAAGACGTCGGCGCCCCGCTTTGGTCCGAAATCAATAAAAAGCAAAAAGCCGGGCGCCGTCTCGGTCAGCCGCTTAAAAACGACGAAATACGTCCGCTTGAATTTTTAGCGCCTCCAAAAGGCTTAGACGGTTCTTCAGGAACCAACCGAGGCGACCGACAGGACTGTGCCTTAAACGTCAACACCGACATTGAAGCTATTCGTCTCTGGCTTAAAGCAAAAGGCACCAATGCCAATACTCAGGCTGCCTATCGAAGAGAGGCCGAAAGATTTTTGTTATGGTGCCTCTTAGAGAAAAGAGTCGCCCTTTCCTCCGCTCGTCTTGATGAATGCGCGGATTATCTTAAGTGGCTCGAGATGATCGGCAGAGAAACACCCGAGAACTGGCAGAAATCCTGGATCTATCCGCAGGAAACTTGGATCGGACCCAAGAATACGCCGCGGGAATCTCCGGATTGGAAACCTTTTAATTCTTCCCTTGCCTACACAAGCCGAAAAGCCGCCTCGACGATCATCCGACAGCTCTTTTCCTTCCTTCATAAGACAGGCTATCTGAAATTCAATCCTTTTGATCAGATTCCTGCGAAGGTGCGTTTTTTGCCCGGCGAAGGCAAACCTAAAGAATTTGCGGACCGTTCTTTATCTCCGGCCCAATGGGAGGAAATCGAAACACACCTTGCTCAGCTGCCTCTTGATCTTGTCCGCATGCGGCTCGAGGTTCTTTTTGTCTTAGGTAAGGAACTCGGTATGCGAGCGAGCGAAATGATCAACGCCCGCTGCGGCTGGATTGAATACTCACGCTTCGGCGATGAAGAAACTGTTGTCATCGACATTGTCGGTAAAGGCGATAAACAAAGACGCCTCCCGCTGTCTTCAGAACAAGTTGAGAAAATCTCGAGATACCTTGCTGCCAGGAAGCGCCCTCCGCTTTTTGAGCCGGCCGGAAAAGACGTCCCTCTGATTGCGAGCTTCCGCATCGGCAACAAAGGAGCGGATAAGGAAGGATTATCGCGTTCCGGACTTTATATCGTCCTGCATACCTTCCTCGAAGAAGTGGCCAACGACGTCCGAAAGAAAAATCCGCGCGACGCAGCCAAGCTCCTCGGAAGTTCACTGCACTGGCTGCGCCATACCTTTGCTGTCGCCAGCTTGGAAGTGATGCCGGTCAACGTCGTTCAAACAGCCATGGGACACGCTTCGGTTAATACAACCACCAGGTACATCTCTCCGGATCAAACAGAGGTCCTAGAAGGATTTAAGAAGCTGAAATCCTAATTTTTACGCGCGTCAGCCAGCGTCTTTGCCCAGGTGATGAACAGATCCTGGAGAACCAGACGTTTGCTTAAAGGATGATCTTTGCTGCGGTTGGCCTGCATCAGCGTTTGGTTAAATGGAACCAGCTTCTGAAAATCCGTACCCTGCGCCTGACGTTTATAAGCTTCGGCGTGTTCCGGAAAATACCTCGGCTCAGCACCGGAGAGCACCGCCATCAGATCCCAGTACCAGCGCTGCATGACGGAAACCACAGGACCGACCGGCATATCCTTCTGAAAAGCCGACAGCACCTGAACGCTAGATAGCGCAGAGCCAAGAGCAAGCATTTCGAGATACTTGGCTTCGTCTTTTTTATCCAATGTGAGATTGGGGTCAGCCTCATGAATCAGAAGCGGTCTGCCGCTCAAACGTGTGAGCTCTCCCTCCGGATTTCGGACCTTCTGGGATTTGAGGTAAGCGATGCCCTGCTCCCGTGTAGGCGGCGTGCAGCGAACCAACTGGCAGCGGGAGCGGATCGTCGGAAGAATGGAGTTGATGTCATCAGCAACCAGGATAAGCACTGCGCCTTCGGGCGGCTCTTCAAGCGTTTTAAGCAGGGCTGAGCTTTGGTCTCCGGACATGGAATCTGCCGGATAGATCACGACGGCTCGGTGGCCGGCGCGATGCGCCGTAACAGAAAGATATTCTCCGATGCCGCGAACCTGTTCAATCAGGATTTGCTTCGAAAGACTCTTGCCTTTTGGAATCTCTCCGAATTTACCGTTCCAGGGTTCAGGATGAAGCGCGGCTTCGGTTTCGCTTAATACGTAGCGAAGGTCCGGATGGTTTCCGCTGAAGATGAGTTTGCACTCCTCGCAGATTCCGCATGGCGCGCCGTCTACTGGGTGCTGACAAACTACGGCTGCCGCAAAGCGGGAAGCCAGTTCAAACACGCCGCATCCTCGCGGACCATAAATAAGGACACCGCCCGGAAGTTTGCCGAGCATTTTTGAGAGCACTTCGGCCGGCCGTTCCAGCCAAGGGTACGGGGCTAAACCCATGTGTCAACCTCCTTGAGGACACGCGCAGAGACCTCTTCCGGCGTTCCCTGAGCATCAATGACGACACAGCGCTCGGGTTCTTTCTTTGCGATTTCCAGATAGCCTTGACGCACTCTTCGATGGAAGTCTGCGTCTTCCTGTTCAAACCGGTCGAGCTTGCGGGACAAGCGGGCTGCTGCAACTTCGGTCGGCAAGTCAAAAATGACCGTTTTGTCGGGCTTGATATCGGGATGTACGAAGTCAGCGAGCATCTCGATTTCTTTCAAGCTGCGCCCACGGCCGTACCCTTGGTAGGCGACAGAAGCATCCGTGAAGCGGTCGCAGAGAACCCATTTACCGGCTTCTAAAGCCGGACGAATGATTTTGGCAAGATTTTCCTGACGAGCTGCAAACATTAGAAGCAGTTCGCACTTTGCGGTCATGGGTTCGTTTAACAGAAGCTCTCGGATCTTCTCGGCGCTTTCCGGACCGCCCGGCTCTCTCGTGCTGACAAAATCAATACCTTTCTCTTTGAGCGCATTAGCGATTACTTCGAACTGAGTGCTTTTGCCGGCGCCGTCCACGCCTTCAACCGTAATAAATTTCCCGCGTTCCATGATAATCAAAGTCCTTGGCTTCTGAGATACTTCTGCACGGCCGCATTATGCTCTTTGAGTGTCTTAGAGAATTTAGTCTGGCCGCTCTTGCCCATGGCCACAAAGTATAAATAATCCGTATCAGCCGGGTGTGCGGCCGCTTCAATCGCGGCTAAGCCGGGGTTGCAGATCGGCGTCGGGGGAAGACCCGGACGCGTGTAGGTGTTATACGGATGGTCCGTTCTCAGGTGTTTCTTTGTGATTTTGCCGTCAAAGTTTTCGATTCCGTAAGTTACCGTCGGGTCAGTCTGAAGCAGCATGCCGCGCTTCAAACGATTGTTAAAGACGCTGGAGACTAAAGCGCGATCGGAGTTCTGACCGGTTTCTTTTTCAATAATGCTGGCGAGGATCAATAGTTCATAGGGAGATTTAACGGCAACATTCGGGGAACGTGTTTCCCAAGCCTTGCTAATGCGTTCCTGCTGCTCGCGGTAAGCGCGTCTTAACACCAGCGTATCGGGAGAACCTTTAGCAAATACAAAAGTATCTGTGGCGAACTGCCCCTCCGGGTGCGTGCCTTCCGGCGCGTGGACGGTGGACATGACTGTTTTGAGGTCAAGATCGGGGTCCGCGTGATCTAAATCTTCAGAGTTTTTAATGCGTGTCAGGAATTTTGCAGTTTCTGTACCCTCAACCAGTGTGAACTTGCTCATGATCACATCGCCGGAGGCGAACTTATCGACGATCTCTCTGATCGTTGAAGGATTCGGGATTCGGTAGTAACCGACATGAACCGATTTGTCCTGATCGTAAAAAGAGAATGCTCGGGTAAGGATTGACGGATCAACATCTGCCCCGGCTTGCTTGAGCGAGTTGGCAATTGAGCGGATCGTACTGCCCTTGTCTACTTTAATCACGACCTCCGGAGGGTTTCCTTCAAAAGGCACCGGCCGCACGTTTACGTAATAGTAAGCACCGCCGAGAAGTCCGAACGCCAGCACGGCTACAAGGCCGCAGGCGGCCAGCAGTTTGACCACAAATCTCATACTCACACGCAATTGAATTAATACAACTCAAACAAGCATGATAGCGACAATTTGAGATTTGTCTGCTCACTTTGTCGAGGCTGTCAGTCGTAATTGTTTTCGATCTGTTAATTTATCGACATGTTTTGATTAAGGAGTAATGCACAAATGAGCATGCTTGAACTAAATTCCTGGACATTCAGCGAAGAACAAGATTTTGTATTTGTCGCTGTTCGCGGCGAAGACGCTGAAAACTTTCTCCAAGGAATGCTGACCCAGAATGTAAAGACAATGGGACCGACAGACGCTCGCTGGACGGCTGCTTGCAACCACCAAGGACGTACCGCCGCTACCTCTTTAATCGTCAGAATCCCGAACGGCTTCGGAATGCTTATGCCGAAATCCATTTCTCAGGACGAAGTCGATCGTCTGAGCAAGTTCATTTTGAGAAGCAAAGTCGAAATCGAAATTCTTCCCGAACCGATCACCTATTTCTGCTCCGACGATGCCAAGGCTATCGACCGTCCGTGCCCGGCCCTTCCGCGCGAACCGATGCAGGCCTTTGTCGGTGATTCCGTTATCGTTGTTCGTCTTCCCTCCAATGACGCACAGGGAATGCACGGCAAATTTGTCGCCATCGGAAAGATCCCTGATGACATGTACGCTCCGATCAAAGCCCACAACCGCCTGGCTCGCTCCCTGATGGAAGAAGGTATTGCATTAATCGAGAAACCCGAGTCTCTCGAATGGCTGCCGCAGGCACTGAATATGGACTTGATCGGCGGTATTGCCTTTAACAAAGGCTGCTACACCGGTCAGGAGATCATCTCCAAGACTGAAAACCTGGGCAAGGTAAAACGCCGTATGTTCTTAGGCGTTGCCAGAGGCGTTAAGGATCTCGACGAAGGCACGGAAGTCTTCATGGAAAACGAACCGATGGGACGCGTTATTCAGAGCGACGGCGAGCATTTCCTGTTTGTCCTGACTTATGAATATATGGATTCCGAACTTTATGTTAAAGATGTCCCGGTAGAAATCCTGCCGCTGCCTTATGAAGTCACAGTTCCTGCCAGCGTGATCTAATCTAAACGCTTTTCTCTAAAACACCGGAGTTCGTCAGCTCCGGTTTTTTGTTGTCTCATTCTTTTTGAAAAAACTTCTTCATTGCCTGCTGATGCATCATAATTCGTAGTGTCACAGATGTAATTCTAGTGTCACAGTTCATTACAATTCGTAGTGTCACACTTCATCATAATTCTACTGTCACAGTTCGTCCTGCTCTGATAAACTCTTGGTTGCTTCCTAGGTATCAATACCTCTGCCCTGTTGTTCCTGACAACCGCCCGTTATGAGTGGTTTTATTCGCTCGGAGAGTTAAATGCGGGAGAGCTGCGTTTATGTTCAAGATTTCAATAATTGGGTTAAGAAGGGCCGTGGCAAAGGGCGATATGAGGCTTACTCTCCTTGGATCACAACACAAGATTGCCATTCCCACACAGCTCGCTTTAGGGTGCCCTGCAAGCGTTTGAATCGACTCATTCATTGTTTATCCAATGGAGAACGCCTGGCTTGTCTCGCATTGGAATGGAACCCTCGTGTGGTTGAAATACGCGAACAATTTCCTTTGGCTCCTATTGATACACTGGATATTTGCAGTGAACTGAACTTGATTCATCCGCACGTCCAAGGGAAAAACATCGTGATGACGACCGACTTCCTTGTGACTCTCCTTGATGAAGAAGGAAACGAAAGCCTCTACGCCTTTCAAGTGAAGGAAAACGAAGCCGAACTTGACAAGCCAAGAGTCAATGCCAAGTTGACTATCGAGCAAAAGTATTGGGAACGTAAAGGCATCCCTTGGTCAGTCGTTCTCAGCTCAAACATGAAAGGGCCGAGGTACGACAACCTTCTCTTTCTTGCACGATACCGCAATACCGATCTCACAAACTATTCCCAATGCATGCTCGACTTTAAGCGGTTGCTTTCCGAGTATCCGCATATCAAGTTATGTGATCTGGGAGAAGTTTGCCCAAATTTTTTTGGCAAGCGCTATGCCACCGTCTGCGAGCCGGTGTTGTTTCTCGTAGCTCACCAGAAACTCAGTTTTGACATGGAGCACGAGCTTGTTCTTAATGCCCCCGTTGGAGAATTCAAATGTCTGCAATAGTGAATATCCGTAACGTGATCCGTAGGGGTGGAAAGGACTATCGAGTGATCGCCCTATTAGAAGACTTGGTAGTGCTTTTCCCCATTGAAGGAACGGCTTTTAAGGTTGATTGTGTGCCATTTCACGTTCTGGGTGCTGAACTTCGAGACGGCACTTCCACTCGGATTGACGATCCTGCCATTCAATATCTGAACGTTAGCCACACACCTAAAGAGATTGAGGCGGCCCAACAGAGATTCAGTTTGATCGAACCTATTGTTCACAACACGGAAGCTATCGTTAACTCGAAACTACGTCTTGTTATTTTGAAAAATTTGGCAGAAGAACGAGGAGAGACATTAGAAAAAATTCGTCGGTACGCCTATCGTTACCTTAGTCAATACTTTCGTTTCGGTATGTCTGTTTCCAGTCTTGCTAGACAACGTACGCCCGAGTCAGTCACAAACAGAGCATACAAAGTTAAAGGTGGTCGCAAATCTCGACTGCCCCAAGGAACCATAGTCACTAACGAAATTCGTGCGTTAATGACCGATGTCCTAAAGCGTTATGTTCTTAAGGACGGCGGGCTTTCCATTCCGCAAGCCTACAGCGTCTTTGCTACCGATTTTGCAAAGACATTTCCCTCCATACCTAAAGAGCAAGTTCCTACCATTACGCAGTTCCGTTACCACTTCAACACGCGCATCAGTGCGGTTGACAAGGTTACGCTGACCAACTCCTCGATTATTTTGAACAAGGACATTGCCCCTGCAACAGGAACCGTGTTGGAAATCGCCAAGTTTCCTGGGGCGATCTATGAAATCGACTCGACCGTCGACAACATTTACCTGTTGTCCTCGGATAAGACTATGCCAGTCGGTCGTCCCGTTCTTTACTCCGTTGTTGACGCTTACAGCGGAATGATCGTCGGCATTGATGTTTCCTTTGAGGGGAGCCAATACAGGTCGGCGGCTCAAGCCATTTTCAATGCAATACGTAACAAGCAGGAATATTGCAACAGTTTTAATGTTCTCATCGGAGAGGATGAATGGCCCGCAGAAGGTATACCGACCGCGATTGTCGCGGATAACGGTGAACTTGCAGGAGCGAAGATAGAGCACTTTGCCAAAACTTTTGGTGTTCAAATCAGCAATACCGCGCCTCACCGTGGAGATCAAAAGGGCTCTGTCGAACAAAGTTTCCGGTTACTGCAACATGAACTTGCATCCTTCGTCCAACATGCCGCACCCGATCCCGTGACGCTCAAGAAGGCGGGCGGCAAAGACAACCGTAGCAATGCCACATTGACTCTGTACGAGTACACGCGACTTGTTATCGAAGCCGTGCTTCTCGTGAACAAACGCATCAGGACAGTTGTGCCATCGGACTATCCCGTTACGTCGCCCGCCACGCCGAATGCCATTTGGTTGTGGGCGCGGAATCGTGGTCGTTGGGGCATATCAGCCGTGGACTCTGCCATGCGTCTATGCTTTGCGTTGATGCCTACAGTCAAGCCCACATTCTCTGATCACGGCATTAATGTGGAAGGTCTGCGCTACGAGTGTCAAAACGATGCCGTCAAAGAGCTTTTCCTACGAGGCCGTAATAATCGCTCACGCCCGCCTCGCGCTCTGGTTGCTTATGACCCGTCGAATGTCTCCATTGCCTACTTGATTCCAGATTCAAACAAGCCGATGACGTTTTACCCGTGCGAACTGACTGCCAACTACAAACGGTATGCAGGAATGTCTATTTATGAGGCAAGCAGAGTATTAGAAACCAAACGGGATACGGATACCAAGACTCGACGGGAGAACGCTTTTGCAGAAGGTGAAACCCGTCAGAGGCAGGCCTTGATCGTCGAGCAAGCCAAGGCAACAAAGCCTCAGACAACCATGACAAATTCCGAGATGACCCGCAGGATCGCGCAGAGCCGTTCGCAGGAGCGTTTGGAACAAAACCGCGCATTGTCCTTTGCGACGACTGAGCCTACGAAAAAATTACCGCAACAAGATGTGCCGAGCGAAGAACAATCCTCAGACGGGGAATGGAAAGCCTTGGCCTCCTTTGACGACATAGCGGATGATTGGAAATGACAGGATTTTTTACAAAGGCCGATTACACGCAGAGCCCTGACAGCGAGAATAACCCGCTGATAATGACCTTGCCCGATTTCAGCGTTTTCTCGGCTCCGGCACTTTCTGAGCAACTTCTCCGATTGGTGGTTGTTCCCGCAAAAGACGCACCCAAGCGCGATAAGGCAAAGTTCCTTAAAGAGCTTCCTCGCAGTCTTTTCGTGCCGACCGTTCACCACTACACTTTGTTCAAAACGCTCGACTCTCTGATTCGGCAGGGATACAAAAACAGAAACCCGAACAACGTTATGGCCAAGCAATTCATGCGCAAGGCCGGAACAACGCTTGAAGCCAAACTGCAAGACTTCGGGACGGATTACCGTGACGGATTCTCTGCAACGCTTGTCGGTGTTTCTGGAAATGGGAAAACGTATTCCGTCTCGAATCTGTTGCGGTATTACCCTCAAGTGATCGAACACTACGACCCCGAGTACGTGCCGAGTCATTTCACTCAAGTGGTGTACTTGCGCGTGAATTGTCCCGATGACGGCAGTCCCAAGTCTCTTTGTACAGAGATTATTGCCGAATTGAGCCGAGTGACGAAAGAACCTTATTCTGAAAATCTCAGCACCCGCATCAGTACCAGTCGTCTGCGGCTTCAGATTGCCCAATTGATGAACGTTCACAAGGTCGGTCTTCTCGTGATTGATGAAATCCAGAACCTTGTCAACCTTCGGCGCAACAAGGAAGAGCTTTTCAACTTCATTGTCACGTTATCCAATACGCTCAACGTCCCTTTACTCTTCATCGGTACACCCAAGTTGATGAAATTGCTTGAGTCGAATTTGCGAACCGATCGCAGACTTGGATCGCAAGGGTGGCTGAAGTGGGATCGTCTTGAAAAGGACAGCGAGGATTGGAAGCTCTTTATGAAACACTTGTGGAATTGCTCGGTTCTCGCTGGCGATCCCAATGTAATGCCGGCTACTGTCAACGAAGCGTTGTACGCGTGTAGCCAAGGTATCGTAGACATTCTGATACGCCTGTTTGTGACGACTCAAATCAATGCGCTGATCCGTATGCCCAACAACAAAGGGCAGACCACGGTTGAGGGCATCAAGTGGACTTTCAAGGAATCGTTCACCAATGTATCCGAGATCATCCGGGCAATAGCGAATAACGATCTTGAGTCCATGAGTAAGTACGAAGATGTGCGGATGCCTGAAGAGCGTTTTACGCAACTATTGAGTAATAAGATGGAAACGGTGCAGAGTCAGGAATCTGCTCCCATCCCTGAAATCCCGCCCATCCACGACACAATCATTCGCTTGTTACACCAAATGGGAGTGGCGGTGAATGTGCGCTTGGATACTGAAATCAGGAAACTGCTTTTGGCTAATCCAAATATTGACGTGCCCGAAGCTATGACGCACATTTTGAAGATGGAGTACCCGACCCCGAGAGAGTCCGATCCTCAAGCCGATGTGTGCACAGCCAAGGAAAAGCCGAAGAAAACGTTGCCCTCCAAAACGCAGTTTCCCATTACGGAGCTATAGCCGCTGTGTATGCACCTTACCCCTATCCCGAAGAAGCACTTGAGAGTGTGGTGGCTCGTTTGCAACGACACTTATACCTCAGTCCCAGAGAGACTAAGCGTAAATTCGGAAGCAACTGTTTGGGCGGGTACGCCTACATCGATACTTTGTCCGATCTGTTGAAACAAGCTTTTCCCGTTGAACAACTGATCGCAGACCACACGATGGTTCCGCTTTTGCGAAATCTCAACGACACCACATACCCACGTTACGCCTATCGGTACTGCCCCGACTGCCTGAAAGTGCAGCTTGAGACTCACGGCGAAACTTATTGGCGGCGTGAGTGGTTGTTCTGTGGGGTTTGCCATTGCCCGATCCACCACAAGCCGCTGATGTTGGCCAGTTTCAGAGACAAGCGGGCCATGTTCGACCACTGCCGGGACTTTGTTGTTCCCGAAGATGTCGAAGCCAGACTCAGCCGTCCCGTGGTCAGTAGCCGTTGCTTGGAGAAAATGTCCCAGTGCTTGTTGGAACTCATAGCCAAACCTGCGCCGCGAACCGAGGCTACACCTGTGCAGTGGCGAAATTTCTGGATTCAGTTGCTTAATGACAACGGCTATATCTCGACCAATCTCGATGCCCTGAAACAACGCCTGTTGGGTTATTGGGAGTTTGGCGGCAAACTGTCCACCGAGTTGTCGTCTGACGACCTCACTGCGGGGATGGCCCGTTACGACTGGGTTCAAGAACTCTTTGCAAAATCAAGTTCAATCGGGATTCACTGGCGCTGGGATCAAACGCTTCAGCTTTGGAAGGTTCTCTGTCCCGATATTTCGATTGAGGAACTTCACGCGCACGCACTCGCTATGCCATGCAATCCTTGATCCCGCGAATTACGTAAATACAATATAAGGGCAATGTGCAGATTGAGAGGGACTTATGGCTCAGACAGACGTGCTTATCACCGAGTCCGGTTATGAAAATATCCTCATTGGCTTGTTGAAGGAGCTGGGGTACGAGTACACACATGGTTCTGAAGTACCACGCTCCAGCCCGCTCTATCAAGATGTCTACATCACGGAGGATTTTCTGACGACCGTCGGCAGAATCAATGCAGAACTGCCCCGAGTAGCTATTGAAACCGCATTGACACAACTGCAAGACCTGTCCGGAGGAAGTGTTGTTGATCTAAACATGACCTTCACGACCTACATCCAAGACGGAGTTCCTGTTCGATACTTCGTTGACGATGAAGAGGTCTACAACCGTGTGCAGTTGCTCGACTATCACAATGCAAAAAACAATTTCTTTCGCGTTGTCAACCAGTACACATTTCAAGAGCGCGAAACCAAGCGTCCCGATGTCATCCTGTTTGTCAACGGGATGCCGCTCGTACTCTTTGAATTGAAGTCTCCGACCCGCGACAACACGGATACATCCGAAGCCTACGCGCAAATTCAACGCTACCTCAAAGTCATTCCGTCCATCTTTGTCCCGAATGCTTTTTGTGTTCTCACCGACCTTGCAGATACGCGAGTCGGTTCCATTACCGCTCCCGAAGATCGTTTCATGGTCTGGAAAACCAAGGACGGCAAAACGGAAGATAGTGGGTGCGGTCGTATTGGCACGATGATTCGCGGTATGTGTGCCAAAGAACGGCTGCTCGATCTGGTAAAAAACTTCATCTGCTTCGACAGCCGACAAAAGGGCAAAGCCAAAATCATTGCCGGATACCACCAGTATTACGCTGTAAAGAAAGCTATTGAACGCGCCCTTGTTGCCGTTGGTTCCAATGCCGATGTGCCTGAATCCCAACGCAAGAAGATCGGTGTGTTTTGGCATACCCAAGGTAGCGGCAAGTCGCTGTCAATGGTGTTCTTTGCCCACGCCATCATTGAAAAACTGAAAACTTCAACGATAGTCGTCATCACAGACCGCAACCAGCTCGATGATCAGCTCTTCGGACAGTTTGCCGCTTGTAAGGAGTTTCTGCATCAAGAACCGGTACAAGCCAGAAACAAACGGCACTTGCTGGAATTGCTCAACAACCGCAAAGTCAACGGCATTATCTTTACGACGATGCAGAAGTTTGGTGAGCTGAAAGACACCTACGAAAAGTTCGCCAAGGATGACGAGGGGGCTCAGTGGGACGGCGTTCTGAGCTTACGTCGCAACATCATCGTCATGACCGACGAAGCCCATCGAGGGCAATATGAACTGGAAGAACGCATCGAGGAGGACGGCACAACGCGAATGGGCTTTGCTGGCTGGATACGTCATGCCCTGCCCAATGCCTCGTTTATCGGCTTTACCGGAACTCCGATCAGCTCCAAAGACAAAAATACCGTTGAGGTCTTTGGGGACTATATCGACATTTATGACATCACCCAGGCCGTGGAAGACGGTGCAACTCGCCCCGTCTATTACGAAAGCCGCGTGGCCAAACTGCAACTTGACCAGAAAGCCTTGGATGAAGTAGACAAGCTTTACGAGCAGTTCGCAAGCCAGAACAGCGTCATGCCGACTCGCGTTGAACAAAGCAAACGCAATCAGGCCGCGTTGGATGCATTGCTTGGTCGTCCTTCCGTCATAGAACATCTGTGTACGGACATTGTTTGGCATTACGAAACAAGCCGTTCCAGCCTTCCGGCTTTCAAGGCAATGATCGTGGCCTACAGCCGCAACATGGCCGTTAAGATTTATCAGAAACTCTTGGATCTCAAACCAGAGTGGAAAGGCAGTCTGGCGGTTGTCATGACCGTTGACAACAAAGACCCGTCAGAATGGGTCGATATTGCGGGGAATGCAGACGAACGCAAGGAACTTTCCAAGAGGTTCAAGGATACCAACGATCCGCTCCGTATCGTGATTGTGTGCGATATGTGGCTTACGGGAACAGATATTCCCTGTCTGGGGACGATGTACCTTTTCAAACCCATGCAGGGGCACAATTTGATGCAAGCCATTACCCGCGTCAATCGCGTGTTTCCCGGCAAGGTCGGCGGTCTGATCGTGGATTACATCGGTATCGGCGGCGCACTCAAGCGGGCAATGGCCGATTACACCAATCGGGACAGGCAGAACACGCAAAACATGGATGCGGGCAAGTCTGCATACCCTGAGTTCCAAAATAAGTTAAGTGTCATACGCGACTTTTTCCACCCAAGCCCTAAATTGACCAAGGACAGTATTGTCGCTATGGTCGGATCGGGCAAGAAGTTTGAACTCTCCGAACTTGCTCTTGATGCCACGGATATTTTGGTCGATCCTCTTAAAAAGCCAACGTTTAGAGAAGATTTCATCAAACAAGTTCGCTTGATGGAACGCTTGCAGTCCCTCTGTAAAAGCTACGCAACCAAGGCAGAACAACACGAGGCGGCCTTCTATTCGTTGGTTCGCTCCCTGACATCAAAGCGCGTCAACGGTGGCCCTGCGAGTACCGGCGTGCAAACGACCTCGAACATCAGTGCGTTGACCGCTCAGATTGCGACCATTCTCGATGTTGGCGTAACCAGTACAGGGGTTGAAGCGATCATTTCACCCAACGCCAATGGCGAGACGGTGCAGGATGTTTCCATCTTTGATGAGCAATTCGTCAACGGCTTGAAAAAGCTCAAGCAGAAGAATGTGGCAATGGAATTATTGACGCGCATTCTGCAACAGAAGATCAGCGACTACAGACGAACCAGCATCGTCCAGTCCAAGAAGTTTTCGGAGATGATGCAGAACACCGCCAGCCGCTATCGCAATGGAATGCTGACAAGTCAAGAAGTGATTGTGGCCATGATCGAATTGGCCAAACAAATCATGGCAGAGGATGCCGAAGCCAAGAAACTGGGCTTGAATGAAGAGGAAATGGCGTTCTACAGGGCGTTGACCCTGCCTGATGCCGTCAAGGACGCATACAGCAACGAGCAACTTTGCGCCCTGACTAGGGAACTCACCGACACCCTGCGCAAGAACCGGACTTTTGATTGGCAGAAGAAGGAATCAGCCCGAGCGGACATGCGCCGAATCATCAAACGACTCCTTCGCAAGTACAAATACCCGCCAACAGAGGCTCCCAATGCCACCGACACTGTGATCAAACAGTGTGAATTGTGGGCTGATAACATTGAATAATAACTTTGATATTTACGTATTTACGTTAATGTGCTATCCTTCAAGTTAAAGGGGTTGTCATGACAGAACAACAACCGCGGAAAGGCCGTCCACGTATCTATGAGGGCGGTGCCAAACGGGTCACGATCTCTTTACCGAGTCAGCTTGTCAACGAATTTAGACAACGCGGTTCGGCATGGGTTGTCAAAAAGCTCAATGAAGAGATAAACAAAACAAACAATGAGTCCAAAAATGGCAAATGAAACGACATCCAAACGTGGCCGCAAAGCCAAGGCGGAGAAGCCAGCCGAAAAAGTCGATTTCAAAACTCAGTTGTGGAATGCAGCTGATGCCATGCGTGGAAATCTCGACGCTGCGGTGTACAAGCATGTTCTGCTTGGCCTGATTTTCCTCAAGTACATCTCCGAGAAATTTGAAGAACGTTACGAGGAGATTACGAAGGAATATGAGGAAGACGGTGAAGAAGCCGTCCGTGCGAGTCAGGAGGATCCTGACGAGTACATTGCCGAGAACATCTTTTGGGTTCCCGAAGAGGCACGGTGGCAAAAGATCGCTTCGGCGGCAAGTTCTTCAGACATTGGTCTTGTGATTGACCGTGCCATGCGAGCGATTGAGGCTGTGCCCGAGAATGTCAAACTCAAGGGCATTTTACCGAAGAATTACGCCAGCCCGGAAATCGACCAACGCATGCTTGGCAAGGTCGTCGATCTCTTTTCCAACATCGACTTGTCCTCCGAAAGGCAGAACGATCTGCTGGGCGAAGCGTACATGTACTGCTTGAAGAACTTCGCCACTGCCGAGGGAAAGAACGCCGGGGCTTTCTACACTCCGATCTGCATTGTTCGCACCTTGGTGAACATCCTTGAGCCGTTCAACGGTCGTGTGGCTGATCCCTGCTGCGGCAGTGGCGGCATGTTCGTCCAGAGTGTTGACTTCATCGAAAAACACCGTGGTAATCGGAAAAATATCACGGTTCTGGGGCAGGAATCTAACCCGGTGACGTGGAAAATGGCCGTGATGAACATGGCAATTCACGGTATTGAGTCTGACCTGGGTGATGGCCCTGCCAATACATTCTTCAATGACAAACATGCTCGTGAACGAGTGGACTTTTACTTGGCGAATCCTCCTTTCAACCAAAAAGGTTGGAGAGGCACAGAGCTGGAAGATGATCCGCGCTGGGACTATGGCATTCCTTCCGACAGTAACGCCAACTTTGCCTGGATGCAGCACATGATCCACCATCTGTCTCAGAAGGGACGCATTGGCATGGTCTTGGCAAATGGGTCTTTGAGTTCAACTCAAAACAATGAGGGAGACATTCGCCAGAAAATCATTGAGGCTGACCTTGTTGAAGGGATTGTGGCTCTTCCGGATAGACTCTTTACATCTACAGGTATTCCTTGTTCGCTTTGGTTCCTGAACAAAGCCAAAGATCGTCCAAAGACGACGCTCTTTGTTGATGCTCGAAACATGGGAACGATGGTGAATCGAGCCTTGCGTGAGCTTACAAATGAAGACATTGAGCAATTAGCTACTGTTTTCAAAGAATACCGAGCCGGAACCCTTGAATGTAAGAAAGGGTTTACAGCAATTGCTACGATTGATGACATCAAAAAACAGGGTTACGTTCTTACGCCAGGACGTTATGTAGGCATAGAAGAGCAAGAGGAGGATGGGGAGCCGTTTAGCGATAAATTAAAGAGGTTAACGCTTGAGTTGAATAATTTGTTTTTACAGTCTCAATTGTTAGAACAAAAAATCAGTGAAAATTTAGCTAGTATCGAATCGGAATGAGGCAGAATGGGGTGCTATGGAAACAAAATTATTACGTGAGTTATGTGTTGAAATAGTAGATTGCCCTCACTCTACTCCATCATGGACGTCTGCCGGAAAAATAGTAATTCGTAATTTTAATATTCAAAATGGAAAAATAGATTTTTCCAACCCCTCGTTTACAGATCAAGAACATTATTTACATCGAATTAAACGAGCTAAGCCAGAAGGAGGAGATCTTGTTATTACGCGGGAGGCTCCTATGGGCCAGGTTGGGATGATTCCGAGCAATGTTGAATGTTGCCTTGGGCAAAGGATGGTATTGCTTAAAGTAGATCGTACAGTCTGTAATCCCTATTATTTACTTTATGCATTGCAATCTCCTGCAGTCCAATTTCAGATAAAATGCAATGAAGGCACGGGCACAACCGTCAGTAACTTAAGAATTCCGATTTTGGAACACCTAGAAATTCCATTTGTAAATAAAGAAAATCAAGATCGTATTGCTGCCTTTCTTAAGTTGATTGACGACAAAATCGAGGTCAACAACAAGATTATTAAGAGTCTCGAAGAATTTTCTATTGCTTTAGTTAAGAACTCTCTAAAAGAGTCAATAAACAATGGTCTGAGCCTTTCTCTTTCAGATTATGCATTGTTAAATCCAACTAGGACTATTAAAAAAGGAAAGATTTCGCGGTATATAGGGATGTCTTCTTTGAGTAATTCTGTTTCATTTCCGTTGGACTGGGAGTTTAAGGAATTTTCGGGCGGGGCGAAATTTCAGAATGGCGATACACTATTTGCCAGAATAACCCCGTGCTTAGAGAATGGCAAAACAGCCTTTGTTGGCTTTCTGAAAGAAGATGAGGTCGCCTTCGGTTCTACCGAGTACATCGTGATTTGCTCAAAAGGTGTCTTGCCGAATGAATTTTTCTACTGCCTTGCAAGAACACCTGACTTTAGAGACTTTGCAGCCAAACGTTTCAATGGGACAAGTGGAAGACAGAGAATATCACACAATGAGATAGCTCCTTATCCTCTTCCTTTTTTTTCAACCGAAAAGATTGAAAATTTTAATAACGTCCTTCCGCCCATTTTCAAACAAATTAACAATTTAGGGCTACAAAATAGAAGGCTAAATGCTTTGCGGAATATTATTCTTCCTAAATTAATATCTGGCGAAATCGAGCTGAAGAAACAATAGGGAAACGTCCTTCATATGCATAGCTGGAACGGATCGTGATCAACGAGTAAGTTCCAGTTATTTTTTACACTAGGACTCGTTACTGGAAGGTAGCCTTTTGACAACAAACTGTGACAGAAGAATTATTACGATTGTGAGACTACGAATTATGATGCATCAATTAGGAATCAGATAGTGATAAATGAGTTAAAAAAACTTGTGACAGTGCGGGGTATAACATGCCATATGAACAATGAGATGAAAAAATATAAGAAAGGTTAATATCCCTTTTTATTCAATTTCGCATACCAACCACAAGATAAATCATCTCCTTTATCACAAGCAAGTCCAAAATATTCTTTTGCCTTTGAATAGCTCTGCCGAACTCCCTTTCCATCCATATAGGCTAGACCAATCGACTGCAAAGCATAAATATTTCCTTGATCAGCAGATTTACGAAACCATTTAAAAGCTTCGCTATCACTTTGCTTCACACCACGGCGAACGCAGCCTGTTTCAAAATGTAACAGCCCGGTAAATCCGGGCTGTTCTATTTTGAGGGGTCAGTCAACGTTGGCCCACTCTCCGCCAAGCCCCTCACAGTTCTTTACACCGATCGCCAATGTCGGTGCGAATTCCTTCAAACAGCGTTCCACCGATCGGGCGCGTTTCAGATTTTTCGATGCCTGTTCGTGCTCCTGAAAAGCCTTCACCAGATTGAGTGCGACCTTGATGACGGTGGTCGCGGCGAACAGATAGTACGGGTCCTGACACTGGAAAGCGTCCTGCTTGAAGTTCAGATCAAGATGCCAGTGCGTGCTTTCGACGTACCAGTGAGACGTAACGCACTGAGCCATAAGTTCCACCGTCGACTGTTCGATCGGACCGCCATTCGCTGAATACGGATAGCTGGTGATGAAGTAGCGTTCTTCCCGAGTAGTCTCACCTGTCTTGGTCTCAGTCAGGAAACTGATGTTTTTCACAAGGCATCCTTCAGCAAGGCTCGGCCACTTCCGAAGGTACTTCTTGTCGAGCATATTTCCCGGCAGAACAAAGGTCTGATGGTAGCCCTTTCGACCGTGCCCATTAATATCACGAGAGCTCATGCGGGATTGGATTTCCATATTTCTCAAGGCATTGCTGAACAATTCCTCGATATCGTCAAACAGGAAACCCTTGTTTCCCTTGGCGGCAAGGAAGTAATGTCCGCCTTGCTTCAGGATCGCTTCGGCCAGCTCGACCACTGTATTGAGAGCATCCGCTGAGACGATCGCGCCGTTCAGATTGAACTGGCTGACGAGCTTCGGACCGGCCTTGATTTCATTGCTCTTCGTATCGATTTGCTCATGAGCCATGATCCGCATGTTCGAGCAGTCGACCATGTTCATGTGGAAAATGATGCGGTCAGTATCGATATGACGGCTTGCTCTGGCTGCCTGCCCGTCAAGTGCAATCTGACGCAGACCCGGACGATCGCCCGTAAGATTGCCCGCTACATTCTTCAGAACCGTTTTCAGTGTTTCATCCGACAGAGAACGCAACATTCTGCGGATCGTGTCAGAGCTGACTTCTTCCAGATGGAAGGCCGGGAACAGGCGCTGAAGCTCACCAAGATTGGCATTCCAGTAATCGGCAGCCTGTCTTGCGTTGAATTCGCCGCGAGTAGCAGAGAAGACGCAAACGAGAAGAAGCACTGAAGCCGGCACTTTGACGATGGTGGGGAAGGATGTTCCGTCATCACGGAATTCGATGGCACTTTCCAACATGCCGAGAATACCCTGCACGCTGTAAACACCTGTACCAGTAGGTTCTTGATGAGTTTTTGCCTCTTTTACCGCAGCCTCTGCTGCCTGTATCTGGGCAAGCTGTTTCCAATTCCTCGGCCTGTTCCGATACACGTTTTGCTCGGGATCGTCGGCGAAGATTTTGCCGAGTGTTTTACTGGCGATGGTGACACTGCGCGAACGTTCGGTTCGATAGCAGGCACGTGAAACGGCGTAGCAGTAGTCGGCACCTCTGACTGTTTGCTTTGCCCGGTCGAAATGCAGTTCTTTGCCCGGAGGCAGCTTGCTGAGCTGTTCGGCGTTCAGTTCGAACGGCAAGCTTATCGTGGAATATGTGCCAATCTTGTCCAGATTGTCTCGCTTGTCGGCTCTGTTTAAGCGTATAGGTGATTTTTGATACACTTTTCCAAGTAGAAGATCATCACCAGGCCCTCTGCGCCTTCATACAGCCTCATGAATTCCAAGCTCCAAGATCTCAGGAAAGCTTTGTTGGCTCTTTCTCCCTCGGAGCGGGCGCAACTCCTCGAGGCTTTGGCCACAGAATCAGTGGATCCAAAAGAATCACTGCAAGCTCGATTCGATGAAGAGCATTTTGCTAAAGGTCGTTTTTGCCCGTATTGTCGAAGTACATCAGTTGTGCGAAACGGCAAGCAAAGTGATGGAACACAGAGGTACAAGTGCCAGAGTTGCGGCAAGCGTTTCCAATCCAACAGCCACACACTGTTTGCCGGTACGTTGACTCAGGAGAAAGAAAAGCAGGTACACCGATTTTTACAGTGCATGCTCGACAATTTGTCTCTTCGCCGATGCGCAGAGGAATGCCGGATATCCTTGCCGACAGCATTCAGCTGGCGGCACAGGATTCTGGATGGCGTCCGGACCTTTTTGCAGGATTATGTAGCCGATGGCATCGTAGAAACTGACGAAACGTTCTACAACCTGTCGTTTAAAGGAAGACGTCCAGATCCTGAAAACCCTTGGCCGGGACGCAAACGCGGAGGAGCTTTGACTGCCCCGACATATTCACAGGTTTGCATTCCTTGTGCAATAGACCGCTCTGGGGTTGCGATCAGCCGCATAAGTAATCTTGGAAATCCCAAGGCTGATGACATTTCCCGAGTCGTGTCCAACGAAACTATCAAAAACGGCTCCGTGTTATGTACTGACGGTGCTCACGCTTATCACCGAGTTGCTAGGGCAGCAGATTGCAAACTCGTTCAGATCAAAGGTAGTAAGGGAACTCGAGGGATCTATGGCATCCAACACATCAACTCATATCACAGTCATCTCAGAAATCTGATCAATCACCGTTTCCGAGGAGTAGCAACCAAGTATCTCAATAATTATCTTGCCTGGTTCAATCTGACGAAGCTGACTCAAGGAGATCGCGCGGAGTTCCTGAAGCTTCTGCAGGATATCGCTGTACGAGCAATATCACCTACCACTCGAAACCTGAGCAACCGGGATCCCGTTCCCATTCTTTCACTGTCCCAAAGAAGAATTCTGGACTGCATCTTATTGGATTTGGCCGAAGCAGAAATCAAAGAGCGGCAACTCTCCGCTCAGTCCTCCGCCAACAAGCAAACAGGGATCGAGCCTGAGACAGAAGATCTGCCATTTTGATCTTTTGCAGTAGCTCCTTTCAAAAATCACCTATACGCTTAAACAGAGCCCGCTTGTCAGACATATCGTTATCCTTGAATCCTGTCTACGAATTATAGCGTAGACAGGATTCGAAGTCAATAAAAAAATCACCGCTTTTTCTAAGAATTTCAGAGATCAGCGGTGATTAGTGAATCCTGGGAGAGTGGCCTGCAGAAGATGCCGTGCGTTCGCCGTGCTTTCATTAAGAAATAAATCAGAGTATTCAATTGGCGCTGCTTATCGGTCTTACATAAATGCTTGTAAAAATTCTCCCTTCATTAGTCCATTTGGCATTCTCCTCCCTTCATTGGCAATAAACGAAGTAACAAAAACAACTTTTACCGATCAAATTTTCTCAGAATTTAAGATTGCAAGGTGTTCAAAACCAAGCGCTGCCAATATCGAAGATTTGCCCATTATTAAAGAACACATAGTATGTGGCGTTGCTCACAATAAGCGTCAAGCAAAAAAAATTGACGGTTATTTTGACAAGAAGGGAAATTTAGTAGCCATATATACAGACATTCCAATCGAACCAGGCGAATATGAATGGGAACTAGAAAGTGGATCTGACAAATCCTATATATATAAAAATCACTACGAATTAGGTCGACTGATTAAAATAAATAATAATTCTTGGCTTTTATTGCCAGGCACTGCTGTTATTGAGGCAGTAAGTGACGAGAGCCAACTGGACTCCGCTAGTCAATACATGTTCCATCAAGAAAAGAGGGACGCTTTGTACCTTAAATAGTTGCGATGGGTTTCAGAGCCCGAACGCTTCCTCCATTTCGTCCAGCCGTTCCCTCGTCAGGCGAGGATGCCTCGACAGCATCCTTTCCGTCGGCAGAGCGTAGTCTGGCTCCTTCCACTGACCGTTCTTGTCGATAAACCGCCTTCTATCAATATAAACGATAGTAATTTTTTGTTTATTCTTGTTGCCGTTTTAAAGAAGATTGCGTGTCTCGCTTGACGGTGTGATGTAAGTGGAGCCTTCATATTTATAAACTAGTCTGGATTTGTGGTTGCCGTCAGGATCAGTTTTAGGGGCTAATTCAATATTCATATTTCCGCTCTCCCAGAAATGGAATCCGCCCGATACTGTTTTTTTGGGGCCGTAGATGCCAAGTAAATCCATTCTATAGTAATCCCAATTCTCAAAGTTTCGTCCGGAATAGAATCTTATGTGAATCTCGACAATGGTGCCCATGGCATTGGATACAAATGTGATAATTGGGTCTCCATATAACTTGTAACAATGACCGTCTGTTATATAGATTGTATCGTTATATGAGTTTTTCCCAATTTTTACGTTGCATTTATTTTTCGCTAAGATTGACGTGACTTGCTTGCCAGTAGTCTTTCCCAATTGAACAAAGCCTAATATTTTTTTATCATATTCAGCAATCTTTTCTGCATGTGCGAAGTCTGTTAGTACGGTACTGATAATTGCTCCTAAAACAATTAATATTTTGATCATAAGATTTAATCCTTTATCATGATGACAAATGTATTAGCAGGGTTGTGACAGTACAAGTTGTCGAAGTATGACAATAAATTTTATGAAATCCTGTGACACTACGAGTTAAGAAATATCAACTGGAAGGCAGCCCTTTGACAACAAACTGTGACAGAAGAATTATTACAATTGTGACACTGGATTTATTATGCGCTATGACAATAGAATTATGATGAACTGTGACACTACGAATTATGATGCATCACCTGCCGCACAACGCTTTCTCCTCCTTGATTAGAATGAAGGATTCTTGATTGTGTTTTACGGAGCGGAGATGCCGATCTCAAAATCGACGGAAAGAATATGGAAGCGATTAAACCGCGACCTGACCGGCAAGCCCTCCTATCGAGCCAATAAAACCGGCTCTTCTCGGCGATTTATTCCTAAAGAACGCTGTGCCAACCCCGACACCGTCACGTTTATCACCGAGCTTTTGTCCGCAGAACACCGAATCTCACTGCCCGACATCATTTACACCCTCAGCTGCCTGTTGCTGGATCGTTACTGCTGTGATCGAAAGCTCTCCGAAAAGTTCAAAACCGAATACGGCCGAACGCATACTTTCGAACAGCAATTTGCGAAGCTTGAGCTTCCGGAAGAGTTTGATCTTCTCGGCACGATCTACCAGTCTTTCTTAACAGAAGGCGTCAAGAATTCCACCGGCTCTTACTACACGGAGCAATCCGTGGCTCAAGAGCTGCTGAATTCTTTAGGCACAAAGCCCGGTGCAGCATTTTTGGATCCCTGCTGCGGCAGCGGCACCTTTTTAATGCTTGCGCAAGACATGGGATTAAAAGTCAGCGGCATGGACAGCGATCCGATTGCCGTCATGATTGCGAAAGCGAACCTGATTCTTGCAGGAGCGACAGAATACCCGGATGTCCGCGTCACGGACTTCGTCAGCCGTTGGAAAAGCGAAAGAAGACGTTTTGACTTTGCGGCCACGAATCCGCCGTGGAGCTCAAAAACTAAAAACGTTTATGCCGATGTCTCGAGCTTTTTCTTCATGAAAACGCTCTCGCTCCTTAAATCCGGCGGCAGGCTTGCCTTCCTGATGCCGATTTCCATGCTGAACATTGCCTCGCATCGGCTTTTCCGAGAGCAATTGTTTAGCGACTGCAAGCTTCTTGAAATACGCAAATTCGACACGAAATTCAGCGGAGTTCAAACTGACTTTGTTTCTATCCTCGCAGAGAAAGCAAAACCCGCGGAAACGTTCAGGATGATTGGGACCGGGGAAGTCCGAGAAATTCCGCTTTCGCTTTTCCAGCTCACGGAGCAAAAGACGATTTTCAGCGTGACGGAACCGGAAGTAGAAATTATTTATAAGATCCTTTCCAAAGGAGAGCTTTCTTTAGCCGGCAGCAAATGGGCGCTGGGCATTGTGACGGGGAACAATAAAAAGCATTTAAAAGAGCTGCCTGGACAAGGTCTTGAACCGATCTACACTGGTAAAGAGATTCGCCCGTTTTACATCGACAAGCCGCGGTATTTTGTTCACTTCAATCGCGCGGCGTTCCAGCAGACGGCGCCGGACGAAATTTATAGGACAGCTCCAAAGATCATCTACCGCTTTATCTCCAATCATCTTGTCTTTGCGGCAGAAAGAAGCGGAGCGCTGGTGCTCAACAGTGCAAACATCCTTATTCCGAACATTCCGGAGCTTTCTTTTGAAGCCCTGCTCGCTCTTTTAAACAGCAAGGTCTACTCTTTTATCTACCAAGTCTTGTTTGGTCAAATCAAAGTGCTTCGCAGCAATCTTATGCAGCTGAAGCTCCCCCGCATCTCTGCCGAGCAGGATGAAGAACTTAAAGGCTTGGTGCTCGCGGCAGAGGCGAACCCTACGGAAGAGATCCAAGAAAAAATCAATCAAGTAATATTCAGTATTTACGACTTGACGGATGACGAGATAGAAGTAGTTCTCAAACGTTAAGGAACTTAAGAAGCTCCGGCTGGAGCCGGTGCAGAAAGATTTGCAACCTGCTCTGCGGCGCCTCACACCTCTTCTGAACTGATCCTTAAGTGTGAAGCGCTGCATCAAAGTTTCATTTTTTTGAAAAAGTCATCCACAGAGTCATAAGACTTCAGCTTCCCGCTCTCTGCTTCCTCAATAGCCGCCAATGTCACTGCATTTGGAACTTCGTAGTCAAAAGGAAATTTTTTCTCCGAAGCAAAACAAACCAAGAACATTCTGAGGACGTCACTGATTGTGAGTCCCATTGCTTCTGCAGCTTCAAATGCCTCTTTTTTGAGGTTGGAATCAATCCGCAGCCTGAGAACTTCAGCTTTACTCATTCAGACCTCGCCTTTTGATTAGGCACGTGCACCGCCGCAATATGCCATTTTTCAAAAATATTATCCAATCTGATTCCAAAAAGAAATCCCAACAATATTTCCGTCGAAGCATTGAACATCTAAGTGAACTAAAACCTTTCAAGCTTAGGAAAGCTGCAGCAGTTCCAAAATTTCCTCCTTAGAAAGCTTCTTAGCGACATCGCTTCCTTCGAGCAGTGCGTCGGCAAGATTCTTCTTCGTCTTATGCAATTCGAGGATTTTCTGCTCCACTGTCTTTTCCGAAATCAGCTTATAGATCGTCACAGGACGCTTCTGTCCGATTCGGTAAGCACGGTCAGAAGCCTGATCTTCAACAGCAGGATTCCACCATGGATCCAGGTGGATCACGTAGTCGGCTGCCGTGAGATTAAGTCCCGTGCCGCCTGCCTTCAGACTGATCAGGAACAACGGCATGTCGCCGTTTTGGAAGGTTTCCACAAGTTTCTTGCGCTGAGCGGCTGGAACGGAACCGTCCAAGTAGAGGTATTCGATGCCGGCTTTGTCCAATGCCTGTCGAACCAAAGCAAGGAAGGATGTAAATTGACTGAATACCAGAGCACGATGCTTGTTTTCTTTCAGCTCGCTAACCAGCTCCAGAAACACACGGATCTTGGAGGACGGAATTGTCAGATGTTTGTCGATAAGTTCCGGACTGCAGGCAGCCTGGCGGAGCTTTGTCAGCGCCATTAAGGCTTCAATCGGATTGATCTTTTCAGACTGGAGACCGGAAAGCGTTCTCGTACGAATGTTTTCATAGATCGCCATTTCTTCTTCGGAAAGCTCGACCGGAACGATCAGCTCGGTTTTCTCCGGCAGTTCATCGAGCACCTCTGCCTTCGTACGGCGAAGGATAAACGGGCTGATCAGCTGTTTGAGCAAATGCTGCTTTTCCTTGTCTTTCTTCTTTTCGATCGGAAGAATAAAGCGGTCACCGAACTGCTGGTATGAGCCTAAGTAGCCGGGATTGGCGAATTCAAACAGATTCCAAATTTCCGAGAGATCGTTTTGAATCGGCGTACCGGACAAGAGGATTCGGCCTTGAGCATTGATCTTCATCACAGAATGAGAAGTCTGTGTGGCTTTATTCTTGATTGCATGCGCTTCGTCTAAAACCGCCAGATTCCATTCAACCTTACACAGAGCTTCGATCTCGGTATTGAGCACACCGTACGTGCACAAAATGACATCGTAGTCTTTGAGGTTTTTGAGGATCTCTTCTCGGTTGCCGCTGTTGAAGTCGGCAAACCTCAGGCCCGGCGCAAACCGCACCATCTCTGACTTCCAGTTGTAGAGCACGGCGGTCGGAACCACGAGTAAGGACGGCCCGAGAATTTTCCTTCCAAGCAGAACAGCAATCGCCTGCACGGTTTTGCCCAAGCCCATATCATCGGCCAATATGCCGCCGGCGCCCCAAGTGCAAAGCCGCATAAGCCATTCAAAGCCTTCTCTTTGGTATTGACGAAGCTGCGCCTCCAGACCTGAAGGAATAAAGAACTCGATTTCCTGAGCTTTCAGGATTCGCTCCTGCAGGTTCTCGTAGCTCTTGTCGCCCGTGACTTCTGAACCGTTTTCTTTAAGTGCTTCCAGCGCGGTACCGCTGAACTTGGAAATCAACAGTTCATCCTTCTTCTTAGAAGAAACGTCTTCGAGAATCTCTAACTGTTTCAGCAGTTTGTTCGTGATGAGAACGTATTCCGATCCTTCCAAATGGATAAAGTTGCCGACGCGGTCTTTGAGCTTATCCAGGATTTGATTGATCTTGAGCTGAGTTTTGCCGTCAATGGAAACCGTGCCGTCCAAAGAGAACCAGCGGTCAACACTGTTCACCTTGAGCCTCAGATCCGGGAAGCTGATGGGAGCGCGCCTAACCGTCAGCTTGGCGCCTTCCGGCCACTCGATATCTGCAATTTTGGAGGCTTCGCGAAGAGTTTCCATGAATTCCAGACACCTCATCGTGTCCAGCGTCCAAAGACGATCTCCGCCCTCCCACGCTGAAAACTCTTCTAACTTCTCGCTCATCTGCTCCCAGTTAGCCTTTTCTGCCTGGAGGTTACGCAAAATTCTCATCGGTTTGCGTTTAACCAATGCGGCCAAGGTGTCCAGTCCTTCACCCGGGGCTACGGTCAATTCACAGCCTTCCGCCGGACGCACAAAAGCTCTGACGTTAAATTCGGTTGCGGAGGAATCCGGAATAATCTGGAAGGTAATTTTGCTTGAAGCTTTGAGCGCTTCAAGACCGGAAGAAGATTTCAGCAGTTCTGAGGAAACCGGAATTTCACCGCTGATGTTCTCCAGAATCTCTGCAAGCTTGCTCTTAGCTTCACCCGGGAGTTTTCGGATGTTGTTCAGCAGTTCTAGAACTTTGTGTTCTTTGTCGGTTATCTTATAGATGGTCAGGATACTTCCGTCTAATTTAAAAGCGTAGTGCGGATCCGTGCGTAAATTTTCTGCGAAGTCAATATTCGTCGTTGTTTCATAACTTCCGCCACTGTCCTTTTTGACTTCGATACGAAGGCGATCTCGATGAATTTCAAACGGAACTTCCGGTTCAAGCATCAGAAAAGTCCTGCCTGTATCGGCAAGTTCATAAAGAACCTCGACGCCTCTGAGTCGAGCGACTCGAGAATTGACTCGGACAACCTTGGCGGCAGCGATTTGGTCGGCTTCATCCATTTCCGGAAGCATCTCAGCAAAAGAAGACATGGAGACCGCGGTACCTTTCGACCAGGTAATACCGTCTTTGGACTTCTGTCTGTATGGCTGAATATCGAACGTATCAATATCAACCAAATAAACAATGCGAGCACGACTAATTTTGGACGTCGGTTTTTTAAGGATCTTGCTGTAATTTAAAAGCTTGTCCAATCCGAACTGCCATTCCGAAAGCGTGGCGTAATGCGACAGCAGCGGAGGACATTTGAGTTCTGCCGTCAATTTCGTGACTTCGGGATCGTTTGGGTTGAGCGCATCAAGAGCTTGCTGAAGTATGTACTTCAAAGGCGGATTGTTCTCCTTTTTGCGCTTTGCCAAATGAGACTCGAGAATAGATCTGTAGTCCGCATAAGAGAATATCTTGCATAGCACAGCCAACACAAAAATCGCAAGGCTCGAATCATTCTCTGTTAATCTCGAAGCCATTGCTTCGTGATCGAAGGGTGTTATCTTTTCTGGATTATCGATAAAGGTAAACACAAGCGCGGCCATATCCGAGGCAATATCTTTTGAAAACTCCTCAGTTTTCTTTAAAAGGGAGGATATTTTTCTTGCCGTAGACGCCGAGCCTCTGTCCAAAAATAAAACTGCTGTCAGAAAGACATTTCGAATAGGTCGGAAGAAAATAGGATTCTTATAGTAGACAAAATGGCCTCGGTGATACTTAACATCTTCCTTTAAAGCAGAAAGTACGCCCTTTTGGCCTTCTTTAAAGTTTCCATGAGAAGCCAGAAAAATCCCCTTTAGTAAATCCTTCGTCCAATAGTCATCAGACAATTGATCAAAAGTAAAACCACTAAAACCGGTCCTATATAGATCGTATTCACTTGCAAACCACGTAACCACGTCCTCTCGAATCGTGTCCCCGAGAGAGAGAAAAAGTTCTTTAGAACATCCTAAACTAAAGTCCTCAGACTTGCCGGCTGCTGCATCCATAAAAAGGTTCCAAGCTAACACTTTGTTTTCTTTGGATAGTTTGGCAAACAGCGGATGCCACTCTTTCCTGCAGGCCATGACAAGGATCAAGCCTTTTACAGCATCTCTGGACCGGAAAAACGGGTAGAGCGCAGTGTCTTTACAACGGGAGAGGACACCGTTCAAATCTCCCTTACCACTAAGTTTGAAGGAAGAAAGCTGCAAAAGAAAATCAATATAAAAGTCTTGAACCTCATCTCCTCTTGTAAGCACCCTTCCAAGCGTCCTCTTAGCTTCTTTGATGAAAAAAGGCGTATAGACCTGAGCGTAGTCAAGAATCACTTCGGGTTTGATTGCGTATTTGCCTTTGTAGTGACTAGGAAAAGCAATTGCAACATTTTTATCCTGCAAAAGCTTAAGAAATCCATGAACGGACTGCCTGTTAAGCGATTGTTCAATCACTTCTTCAGCCGCGTATTCATGAAAATATCCCGGAATAATTGAAAAAATCAGAGCGTACTTACCGAGACGAGGATACTTGCTGAGCGGGTCTTGGACGATCATTTTGAATTTCAGAAAGGAAAGATTTTCCAACTATACGGCAGTTGCGGCGACCCTTGGCACCTCAACCGTAAAAAAACTCCTCGAACCGTTAAGCACGAGGAGTTCTAAAAGCCTAAGCGTTTTACGACTTCTTGACGAAAGTCACCGATTGAGGACCGAGCCATTCGTAGTGACGTTTGATACCGTCCGCGCAGGCGGTGCAGCCTCCGCATTTGGTTCCGTCCATATCGACTTTGGCCATCAGCCCTTTGTCAATCCAGCGGCGCGCCATCGGTTCGATCACCGAGGGCTCGACCCGGAAATGCATGGCGATTTCCAGTTCCGAGACAATGCGCCGAGCTTGAACGTATTCCTTTAATTCGGTTAATGTCACTGAGCCGCATCCTTGCCTTTAACACGAAGGCCGATAATGATTGCAAGAATTACCGCCAGGCACACGCCGATGCATACCGAGGAATACACCGGATGTTGATTGAAACGGCCGATCTGATAAACAATCGTTGCTGCTCCATAGCCCATAGCAATAGTCCAGAGGGCTGCAAATGCCGTCCAGCGGGCGCCGACCTCTCGATACATAGCACCGATCGAAGCGCAGCACGGGATGTACAGGAGAACCATCAGCAGATAAGAGAAGGCGCCTAAGTCACCGTCAAAGAGGTGTTTCATCGCACGGAACGTACCGGTGCCCACCTCTTGCTCTGCGGCTTGTTCATCGACGTCGGTCAGGTCTTTTTCAACATTGACGCCGAGCGGATCGACAAAGAAGTCACCGAGTTGGGATAGATTTTCACCGATCGATTTCACAGCGCGAATGGCTTCGCCGGAGAGGCTGAACGGTTCTTCCTCTTCTTCAGGCTTGGCTTCACCGTTCTTTTCCTGGTCGGCCGCACTCATGCGGTCGCCCATGCCGGAATAAAGACTGTCCAACGTACCGACAACGGCTTCTTTCGCCAGGATGCCGGTGAAGACACCCACCGCAGCAGGCCAGTTTTCATTGCTGATACCCATCGGCTGGAAAGCCGGAACAATGGTCTTGCCGATCTGAGAAAGAACGGACTTATCGGTGTCTTCGTTGCCGAAGCTGCCGTCCGTGCCCAAAGAGTTTAAGAAGGCCAATACTGCAACGATGATGACGATCAGTTGACCGGCTTTCACGATAAAGCTCTTTAAGCGGTCCCAGGTGCGAAGGCCCAGATTCTTAAGGGTCGGCATGTGGTACGGAGGAATTTCCATCACGAAAGCTCCCGCCTCGTCTTTCAGCGCGGTTCTCTTCAGAATGAAGCCCGTGAGAATCGCCACCAAAATACCGATCAGATACAGAGAGAAGACCAGGTTCTGTCCTCCGAGCGGCCAGAAAGTCGTCGCAAACAGCACGTATACCGGAAGACGAGCGCCGCAGCTCATGAACGGAGCCATCATCACGGTCGTAATACGGTCGGATTTTTTCTCCATGGTGCGGGCGGCCATAATCGCCGGAACGCCGCAGCCGAAGCCCACGATCAGCGGAACGAAGGATTTGCCGGGAAGTCCCAAGAAACGCATCATGCGGTCCATCACGAAAGCGGCACGGGCCATGTAGCCGGAGTCTTCCAGGAAGGAGAGCGCGAGGAACAGACAGGCGATCACGGGAATAAAGGTCGAGACTGTCTGAATACCGCCGCCGATGCCGTCAGCGAGAATCGTCTTGAGCCATTCGGGACTGCCGATGCTCGTCAGAAGATTACCGAAGCCTTGAACGAAGATGGCTCCGAAAAGAATATCGAAGAAATCGATAAAGGCCGATCCGATGTTGATCGAGAAGATGAACATCAGATACATGATGAACAGGAAGATCGGAATACCGAGCCAGCGGTTCAGAACGATCTTGTCAATTTTATCGGTCGTGCTCTGGTCGATCTCGCCTTTGCGGATCATGGATGCGGCTGTTGCCTGAGATACAAAGCTGTAGCGAACGTCAGCCATCGCGATATCGAGGTCGCCGTTGTACTTCTGATTAATTTCCGCAATGATCTTATCGACTTCGGTCAGGTCCACTCCTTTCAGGTAGTCGCCCATACCGGCGTCGCCTTCCAGCAGCTGCTCGGCCGTCCATTCGGCGCGTTCCACTTTCTGAGCAGACAGAAGCTTGGCAATTTCAGCTCTGGCCGCCTCTACGTCATCGGCAAAGACGATCGGGTTCTTCGGGATACGAAGGTCATCGAGCTGGGCGTCGATCGCGGCACACAGTTCTTTTAAGCCCTGCTCTTTCGCAGCGACAATACCGATCACAGGGCAGCCCAAGGCTTCGCTGAGTTTGTGCGGATCGATTTCGATTTGGTGGGCAGCAGCCATATCCAGCATATTGAGCACCACGATCATCGGAACCTGCATTTCGAGAAGCTGCGTGGTCAGATAAAGATTGCGCTCGAGGTTGCTCGCGTCAACGATGTTGACGATCAGTTCGGCTTCATCCTGCAGGATGTAATCACGGGCAACGCGTTCGTCCTCACTGGAAGCAGAACTCGGCTGAAGGGAGTAAATGCCGGGCAGGTCGACGATTGTGATCTCTCTGTCTTTATAAGTGAACTCGCCGACAATGCGTTCGACGGTCACGCCGGGCCAGTTGCCGACCGTTTGATGAGAGCTGGTCAGACCGTTAAATAAAGTGGTTTTGCCGCAGTTCGGGTTGCCCACAACTGCAATGATATTTTTACGCATGGTTTGATTTATTTGATCGGTTCGACATCCAAAATTTCAATCTCGCCCTTACGGACGCTGATTGAAGAACTTCTTAATTTGATTTCGACCGGATCGCCGAGGGGAGCGATTCGCTCAACCACAAAAGGCGTTCCGGGAAGAGCGCCCAATGCCAAAAGTCTTTTGCGGTATTCGATTAAGCCGGGTCTGAAGGATTTGATTACGCCCTTCTCGCCGGGCTTCATATCTCTAAGCAGCATTTATTTTTCTACCTCTTTGTTCCATAGAACTTTGAGTTCCTTCGCTACCGGACGGCCGATGGCGACGTGTACGTTGCTAATGGCTACGACGACAGGGCCGGAAATCGTTACGCTGGACACCGTCAGAGGAAGATCTAAATAGATACCGACATCCGTGAGTTTGCGAATGTCTTCCTGACTGAGGTTTCCCCAGCTCACGAGATCAACCACTGCTCCGACGGGTGCGTCTAGAAGGCTGATCTCAGCGTCGTTTGTTTTTTCCATGAAAGCTCCTGCTTTATATTTCGAATAAATCAAATAATAATAGTAACGATTCTCATTATTCAAAAATTAGATAAATATTTTGAGCAATTTAACTTATAAATGCGATGTTAATAAGTATAAACCCTAAGCAATTTTTACTTTCACTTTTAAGGACCTGAAAGAAAGGATAAAAATGTTCAAAAAGGTCTTTCGGTGTTATCGATATTTGCATTCGTTATCGGAAAGGACGTCGGTTTGCCTCATCAGAAATCAATCTACGAGGTTCTTTTTTAGCCGTACGATCTCTTTGCCTAATTCAATGCGCCAAAAATTAATATCGCAAATTCAAAGGTTCAGAGCAGGTTTTCGAGCGATCGGCAACAAGCCGAGTGAGGCACTGCAACTCGAGGAAAATTTTCCGCCCTTCCACGGCGTACCGTAATGCGGTTATTACCTAAAAATGTGATTTTTCTTAGCACTTTCAAATTCCAAAAAGCTCAAAGCGCGTAATTCTAATGTTTCTAAATATTACATAAAATGCAACAAACCATCCGTATTAATACGGTTATTTAGCCAATTTTTTGAGGATTTTTGACATTATTTTGAAAATATCTTCCCATTTAGCACGCTCCGTGAATTTTCTGTGAAAGAACAAATTTTCGTGCCAATAAAGGGCGGATCTCTTTGATTTTGGGGTTTTTACTAAATCTGCATCATGTTTCTTTTGATTCTATCGATTTATTCGATGGAGTTGTTTACCCCATAATTATTGTTATTTTGTAGTCCTGTGTAACTATTCGTAAAATTATCCTTATTTTTCCGTTGTTTGCAAAACTTATCAGCCTGCTCATTAATCTTCAAATCTTATTGACACCTTATGAGTCAGGCGCCTAAAGTGACCGCAATCGGCGCAACCGCCGAATCCACCCCAGGACTTGTGCAAATGTTGCACTTGTATGCTAAAGGACACAATTTATGCGCACATCTCGTCGTATATTTTTAAAATCTGCTGTCGGTTTGACCGGCGCGGCTACCGCATTCCACGCATCTGCGGCCTCCCGCTTCCTTCCCGGTCAAATCGGCAAATGGAAACTGGCAGATACCAAAGAATACTTAAACATCTGCTGCTACTGCTCCGGCGGCTGCGGAACCATTTGTTCCGTCCGCGACGGTCAGCTTATTAATATTGAAGGCGACCCTGACAACCCCGTGAACCTGGGCGGCCTTTGCCCGAAAGGCGCCGGTCTGACCGGTCTGAGAAAGATCGTTGATAAAGACCGCCGCTTAGTGATGCATCCGCACCGCCTCACACAGCCTCTGGTTCGCCGCCCCGGCTCCAGTGAATGGGAACCCATTTCCTGGTCTCAGGCTATCGACGAGATGGCGCGCAAAATTAAGAAAACTCGTGACGAGAGCTACACTAAAGAAGAAGACGGTGTTACCGTCAACCGTTGCGAGGGTATTGCAAGCTACGGCGCTGCTCAGCTGAACTGTGAAGAAGCTTGGCTTGTTCAGAAGTTTGCCCGTTCTCTTGGCGTCGTTCAGATCGACAACCAGACTCGTGTCTGCCACTCTTCTACCGTTTCCGGTTTAGCCCCGTCCTTCGGACGCGGCTCCATGACCAGCCACTGGTGCGATTTCCAAAACGCCGATGTCATCATGACCATCGGTTCCAACAACGTTGAAAACCATCCGCTGTCTTCCCGCTGGTGTCACCGCGCCGTTGACCGCGGTGCCAAGTGGATCGTTGTTGACCCGCGCTTTACTCGTACCGCCTCTCAGGCCGATATGTACGCCCCGATTCGTCCGGGTACCGATATCGCTTTCTTCGGCGGCATGATTCACTACATTCTTGAGAAGAAGCTCTATCAGAAAGAGTACGTGATGAACTACACGAACGCTACCTTCCTGATTGATCCTTCCTATAAATTTGATGTTGCAGACGGTCTCTTCTCCGGTTGGGATGAAAAAGAAAAGGCTTACAGCAATAAGACTTGGATGTATCAGACTGAAAAGGTTATTCCTTGGAGCACAGAACCCGGTGCACCCGGCGCTTGGGCTGACAATCCCGGAGTACCTAAGTTCAACCATCCTGCCCTCAAGGTTCCTAAGAAGGATGCCTCACTTCAGGATCCGAACTGTGTTCTGAATCTTCTTGCCAAGCATTATGACCGGTACACACTGCAGAAAGTCAGTGAGGTAACCGGTATTAAACCTGAACTGCTTGAAGAAGTCTATAAGACCTATGCAGCTTCCGGCGCCCCCGAAAAGAGCGGCACAATCCTGTATGCGCTCGGCCAGACTCAGCACTCCTACGGCAGCCAGAACTGCCGCGCCATGTGCATCATCCAGCTGCTCTTAGGCAACGTCGGTGTTGCAGGCGGCGGTATTAACGCCCTCCGCGGCGAACCGAACGTTCAGGGCTCTACCGACGTCGGCGCCACCATGGACTACGCTCCGGGCTACCTCGCTTGGCCGATCCAGCAGAACCATCCGACATTGGATGCCTACCTTTCTAAAGAAACCTATGCCGACGGCTACTACATGAACAAGCCGAAGTTCATGGTTTCCATGCTGAAAGAATGGTATGGCGACAACGCCACAGCAGAAAACAACTACTGCTATGACCTTCTGCCGAAACGCTCCCTGAAGCACAACGACTCCACGATCCCGACTTTCCATTACATGGCAGAAAACCAGATCAAGGGTTACTTGGTTTGGGGTATGAACCCGGCTCATTCCGAACCGAACACCAAGTACTGCCGCGAAGTTCTCGGCAAGCTTGACTGGATGATCGTTGCTGACTGGTTCGCAACTGAAACTGCTACCTTCTGGAAAGCTCCGGGCATGAAGCCTGAAGAAATTCAGACAACCGTCTACATGCTGCCGGCAGCGCTGATTTACGAAAAAGAAGGTTCTATCGCCAACTCCGGCCGCTGGCTGCAGTGGCGTCAGAAAGCCGTTGAACCGGCAGGACAGGCTAAGAGCGACTTCGAAATCATGACTCGCCTCTTCAACCGTATCGCTCAGCTGTATCGTCAGGAAGGCGGCGTCAATCCTGACCAGGTTACCAAAGTCAACTGGGATTACCGCAATCCGCAGGGTCAGCTCGATATCAAGGCAGTTGCTCACGCCATTAACGGCTACAACACCAAGACCGGCAAACTGCTGAAGGGCTACGGCGAACTCACAGCCGACGGCGACACAGCCTGCGGCATGTGGATTTACGGCGGCTACTTCAACAACGAAAACGAGAAATGGGATGCCATGGCTCAGCCCTGCACCCGCCGCTCTCTGGCTGATCCATCCGGATTGGGCCTTTACAGCGAATTCTCCTTCTCTTGGCCTGCCAACCGTCGAATCCTCTACAACCGTGCGTCTGCCGACATGAACGGCAAACCTTGGAACCCCAAGAAGATGCTGGTTGAATGGAACGGCTCCCGCTGGATCAACAATGACGTCGGCGACTTCGTTGAAACCCGTGTTGAAGACGGTAAGGTTGTTCCGGTTCCGCCGAACAACAAGGCCTTCTTCATGACTTGGGAACAGGACGCCCGCTTGTTCAGCTACCCGATGAAAGACGGTCCTCTGCCCGAACACTATGAACCGTACGAGTCTCCGACGAAGAACGTGATGAACGGCCGTCAGGACAGCCCGATGGTTCAGTTCACAAAGTGGAAAGAGTCCGTCAAACGCGGCAACAGCGAAGAGTTCCCGATCGTTGCAACGTCTTACTCCGTATGCGAACACTGGCAGTCCGGTACACAGACCCGCAACATTCCGTGGCTCGTCGAAATCATGCCGAGACCTTTCGTTGAAATTTCCGAAGAACTGGCTAAAGAAAAAGGCATTAAGAACGGCGATGAAATCCGTGTCTGGAACAATCGCGGCTCCATTAAGGCCTTTGCGATGGTTACCGTCCGCTACCAGCCACTTGAAATTAACGGCAAGAAGACGCATACCATCGGTTTGATTCACCACTGGAGCTGGGCATCTGCCTATGCTACCGGCGATACCATGAACGACCTTTCTCCGAACGTAGGCGATCCGAACTCCTACATTCCTGAATACAAGGCCTTCCTGGTCAACGTTGAAAAAGCCAAATAATTCGGAGGATCTGTAATGTCTATCTACACAAGAAAAGAAATGGCGATGCTTTACGATGCCTCCAAGTGCACAGGATGCAAAGGATGCCAAGTCGCCTGTAAACAATGGAACGTTCTGTATTCCAATCTCGGAATGAACGCCTTCCCGTTCTCCGGAAGCTACCAGAACCCTGAAGACCTCAACGGCAGCAACCGTCTGGTCATGACCTTCAAAGAAAAGAAGTCTGACAACCAGCTGCGTCCCGTTGAATGGGCCTTTGGCCGCCGTTCCTGCTTCCACTGCACCAACGCCGGCTGCGTTACGGTCTGCCCGACCGGCTGCTTAAAGTACGAAGAAAACGGTGTGGTTTCCGTTTCTCCGGAAAAATGCATCGGCTGCCGCTACTGCGAAATGGCCTGTCCGTTTGACGTTCCCCGTTACTACGGCGACGAACCCAAGATCGACAAGTGCACGATGTGCTGGGATCGTTTGGAAAACGGCATGCTTCCTGCCTGCGTCAAGACATGCCAGCCGGGTGCGCTGCACTTCGGCCCGCGTGACGAGATGATCAAACTCGGCAAAGAACGCGTTGAATTCCTAAAGTCCCGCGGCTACGATAAAGCTGAGCTTTACGGCGAAAACGAATGCGGCGGCCTGCATATTCTTCAGGTCTGCAAGTTCGGTGCCGAAGCTCAGGGCCTCATCAAGGGTGCACAGCCGAGCCCGCTCGCCACACTGAGCAAACTCGCTCAGCCGGGCGCCGGATTGGCAGCTGCTGCTACCGTAGCCGGTTTGGCCGTGTCCTTCGTTGCCGCCTTGGGCTACCGTCGTAAGAAGATGACGATCGAAGAGGCCAAGGAACATTGGACACCTGCTCAGCGTAAACGCGGTGAAGAATATCTCCGAGAAGCTAAGAAAGAAGCTGCTGAGCAAGAACGCAGAGAAAATGCAGAGTAAAGAGGACCACCATGATTACTAAATACATCAAGCGCCATTCCGTATTGGCACGAATCACGCACGGTGTTGTAGCGATTTCCTGCATCCTGCTTGCGATTTCCGGCCTGTTCGTTCTGATCACCGCCTGGAATAACGGCGTGGGCAGTGAGTTCACCATCGCGATGCGCTGGACACACAGACTGCTTGCCATCCCGTTCATCCTGATACCGCTTTTAGCGATCATCATTTCTCCGAAAGGTTTTGTTCACCTCTTTAAGAACAACATCTTCGGCAAATGGGACGCTGACGACCGCACATTCGCCATGCGCTTCATTCCTTACCTTTTCGCTCCCGGCAAGGTTCACATGCCTCCGCAGCGTGAAGTTAAGTCTCTGCAGCGCGTTGCCGACGGCACACTGCTCTTCGCAGGCGTCTTCGCAGCGATCTCCGGCATGATCCTGTGGCTCAATACAGGCCTTCTGCCGGGCGGAGAATGGGCTTACCACTTCTCTCAGTCCACACTTCTTACCGCTAAGATCGTCCATGACATCTCCTTTATCGTGATCATCGTCTTCGGTCTCGGTCACATCTACCTCGGTGCCGGCATCTTCGAACCGTATCACGGCACACTGAACCTGATGTTCGGCAACGGCAAGATCAAAGAAGCCGACGCAGCCTATCACTGGGGCTACTGGGCCAACAATGAACTGGCCATCGGTAAGAATGTCGTAGAAGTTAAAGACGGCGAAAAGAAACGCGGTGATACCGCCTCCGAAGGTTGGGAGAAATAATCAACCATAAATTAGCGCCCGGTTTCGGGCGCTGAATCCAGAGCTTGAATCCTCGGTCAGAAATGGCCGAGGATTTTTTGCATTTGGTCCCTGCTTCTTTGCCTTCAGGCTCATTAGTCTCCCTGCTGCTTAATGGTCTGGTGCTTTTGTTTCTACCAAACGGTTGGCAATTTATTATTCAACCTTATGCCTCTCAAAGAGGCTTCGGCCTTATCTGATCTCAATGACTGAAGTTCTTGTTAACGAGCTTTATAGGAGGATATTTGCGAAACGCTTGTGAAGAATGTAGCCCTGAATAAAAAACGGGCTTCTTTCTCTTGCTTCCCTGCAACCTTATTGACGGCTGAGAGATTGGGCAACAAGCAGGGCTTAAGTTCTTAATCGTTTCCTTGAAATCCCAATCGCTCTGAGCGTGCGTATTCAGGACATCAACTCACTCTGAATCCCTTCCATTATCTGAATTCTCGCACGCGAAGACCTTTCGAATACTTGAGAGAAATCAAATTACAGCCTATGGATTAGTTTCTAAGGAATCTCTGCACAAAAGGTGGGTGATATGCTATAATTAGCACACTACCGAAAAGTGTGA
>OGJY01000780.1_pt1 | contig 42288 bp, 32 predicted proteins | sample 1572231 | NCBI WGS metagenome assembly OGJY01 (sample SAMEA2582121, study PRJEB24529) | metagenome | biome: Human gut stool | place: China | collected 2011
GATGTAAGCACTACCAACACCCGGGTGTTGGTAGTGCTTACATCCGGGTGTTGGTCATAGTGAGGTTTAAGAAAGATGGAGAAAAGACTATAAAATTTGCCAGAGAAGATAGAAAGAAAGCGATGATATTAGTACGGAAACCGCTCTTAATTCTTCAGTGAAACTCTCTTCCCGAAGAAGAAAGGAGAGAGGCGTGCTTTATCCAGACAGAATACTATGAAAATGCTACCGTACAGGGTAGTGGCTGTGGCAGTGCAGAGAAAGCATATTCCTGTCGGGTCGAATGAAAAGAAAGGCAGAAAGAGTTTGGATAGTGCGGTAAAGACAGGGGAGAAAAGAAGAATTGCCAATGTGTTCTTTCCGATGAACAGGGAAGCTTGTTTTACTGTATGGGGCAGATATTTGTAGATGTACAGCGAAAAACTGATGACCAGTCCGGTGATTAATATTCCTCCTAGAGTGCTTCTGTTCAGATTCTCCGGCTGACTGCACAGAAAGATCAGAGGGATAATGGCAAGAAAAGAAGCGGGAAAACAAGACAGGAACGAACGTTTGCCCAGATGGATAGCGGTGCCTGCCATGAAATAGAAAGCATTGGCAAATGTCAGCAAATGAAAGACGTAGGAGAAAAGTAGAAGAAGACTGCCTGTTGACAACAGACGGATAAATGGATTTGCCCGGAGATAAGTATGCACGAAATAATGGGTCGTGCCACATAATATGAATGTGTGCAGATACCAGTAAGGCCCAATGGGATCAAGCAGCACTTTGCTGAATAGAACTGAGGCGCTGATTTCTTTTATCCCCTCCCAAACGGGAAACAGCGTAGACATGCAGGCATAACTGATTTCCATAATGGCGTATGGAATGAATATCCATGCCATCGCTTTCAGAAAAACTTCCAGCTTTTTATGCACATTAATCAGATAACCCGAAATCAACAGAAAGGCGGGCATATGGAAAGTATATACGATGCTTTTGGCATATGGATATTTGTCTCCTATATAGCTCAAGTGGAAGATGACCATGAGCGTGATAAACAGGCATTTCAGATAGTCCAGTTCATGGATACGGTTCCTCATGATTGTATCAGATAGAAGCATGAAGTACAGAAATAATTGCGCAGATGCGGTATCGAACCGATGAGACGTGGCAACTTACGCGGTTTAAGGTGAAATTTCTGTTCGTAATGCGGATTGATAAACCAGAATTGTTTGTGAAGAATCCGATAGCGGGAGGTGGAGAGAAGTTTCTCGAATAATTCGATACTTGTCCGGCATTCCCGTATGTCGAGAAGTTCCTCGATGCGTGCATGGCTTTCGCCGAAGCGGTGTAATAAATTGCCGTAGGCGCCTGCGGGTAATAAATGGATGAAAGGCAGACGGGAAACGCATCTGTTCCGGCAAATCTGCTGATGCCCTCCAAAAGGCATTTGCCAGGCAGGGAAACTGATGAAGAGTATTCCGCCGGGAGCGAGGAAACGTTTGATATGTTCCAGAAAGCGGTGTTTTCCGGAGATGTGCTCTATGACATCGTGAATCAGTATGATGTCGAACGCTTCTTCCAACTGTGTGATTTGAAAGATATCCGAGGCAATGAAAGTGGCGGGCAACCCTTCTTCCTGAAAAAACTGGCGGGCTTGCCGGATGCGGTTTTCGGATAAATCAATCCCTGTAACCCGACAGCCGAGGCGGGCAAAGGGTACCAGATTCCCACCTTCGCCACAACCGATTTCAAGAATCCGGCTTTGGGGAGTGACGGAGGTGAATCGGTGAATGTAGGGAAGGAAATGAAGCTCACTGGTCGCTGCCAGTTCCTGAAAATAGGCCTTTCTGTTTTCGTGTCTTTGCTGCATACGTTTAGTTATTGTTTTGATGCAACAAAGTTAGGCTTGTATGGGCAGGGAAAGAAAAAAAACGGATGACATTCAGGAAACGTAATCCGTTGTAAATGAATGAAATTATATAATGGATTATGACATTTTACTCTTCGTCCGCCTCTTCCCTCTCTTCTGTTCCCATTTTTAGCTTCAACCGGCGTTTGCGTTGGGCAACGATACCGGTGTCGGTGTTACCGAAGCAAAGAGCGATGGCGAAAGTGCTTAATCCGGCAGAAGCGAGGCAGGAATAAAGCAAATCCGCTTCCGTCAGTTTGGGATATTGGCTTTGCAGTTGGCTGATGTAGTCTCCATAAATTTCGAAGATGACTTGTTTCAACTCGGCCTGTTCCTTTTCGGTCATCACTTTGATGTTCTTCTTCTCCTTACTGTTTTGGGCGGCAAGAGTGTCGAGGCGGCGGGAGATGGGAGTGCGACGGAAAGAAATGCTACGCAACTGGCTGATTTGTTCTTCCATTTGTTGCAGCATATGCTCTTTTTCGTGGCTTTCGGAGTGTAAGTTCTCTTTCAGCAAAGTTATTTTCTCGCGGAGATTTTTCAGTTCGTTCTCGTATTCCAGCCGGATGATACGTTTCCGTTTTCGGAGGGTTTGCACGATGAGCAGGAAGATGAAGGCGGCGGTTACAAGCACTAAAATGCCTAAGCCGATGTACCGATGTTGTTTTTCTTTTATTATGCGCACTTTCATTTCGGCTTCATGTTGGTAAGCCAGTTTTTCCAGCTCGGTGGTTTTCTGTTGTGCGTAGAGGGTGTCTGCACTCATGGTGTAGGCAAGCAGGTGTTTGTAGGCTTTCTGATGGTTGTCGAGGTGCGATTCCAACTGGGCGCTATAAAAATAAGCCGGCAGCCTTGCGTCTATCTCCGGACAAGCCATTCCTTTCTTATAATAATAACGGGCGGAGTCTGCGTCGCCTTTCATGCGGTATACTTCGCCCAAAGTGGCATATTGTTTTGATGGTGATTGACCTGCGGGGGTATAGCGGATGGCAAGCTGTATGTAGTGGGCTACAGAGTCCCATTGCCTCAGACGCTGGTGTATATATTCAAAGTGGCTGTACAGTTCGTAAAGCATATTGGAATCATTTACGGCATATGCCAGGCGTAGGGCTTTTCTTTGCAGCCGTTCTCCGTTTAAGGAGTCCTGCATATGGTTCAGGGCATTCCCCATGCGGTTGAGCCGACTACTCATGGCGGTGGTATCTTTCAGAATAGAGTCGCAGATATAGGCCTGATGAAACATATCGTATGCTTTATCGAATATACGGTCCCACAGATACATTGCTCCTAAATTGTAATATATCACAGAGCGCTTGCTCAGGTCTTCCACCTCCGGAAGCACCTGGTAGTAGATTGCCATGGCTTTTTCCGGGTGCTTGTTCTTTTGCAGTTCGATGGCTTCATTGATGCGGTCGTCTATGCTCTTTTTGGGGCGCAGACTGCACGAGATGAAGCATGATAGTAATAGTAGAATAGTAAACAGCTTCATAAGACTGTGTATTAAAATATGCTTGCCTTTATTACTGGTAGCATGGACAATAGTAGACACTGCCGCCCAGATAGGCTTCTTTTATGATTCGTGAACCGCACTGCGGACTGGTGGCGTTTATCACATCGGCAACCATCTTGCCTTTCAATACGTCTGTTGCCTGGCGGCTAATGGTAGTAGATTCAGGAATTTCTATCATAGCTGTCTATTTTTAGTTTTGACAAATGTACACGAAAAAATCTGATTCACAGACATGCAGCATTATTTTTTTGATTATTTATTCGTTTGCATATCCAAACTTTCCTATCTTTGCGGTGTGAAACTACAAACTTCGAAAATATCCGCGTAATAACAGCCTGGTAATTCTTCTCTCAGGCTGGACTATTCTGTTTTGTTCGACATACTTCATGTCTCGGACAAATTTCTTGCACCCTTTTATTTGAAAACTTTGCGGAAAGCATTTCTCCGTAACGATTCAATCTATGTATTGTTTAAAAACAAAGAAATATGAAAACGAATATTATAGTAAGACAAACAACAGAAGCGGATTATCCTATCGTATATAATTTGATAAAGACGGCTTTTGAAACTGCCGAACACAGAGACGGCACCGAACAGGACTTTGCCGTAGGACTGCGCAATGGCGGAAATTATCTTCCGGAACTGGACTTAGTGGCAGAGCTTGACGGGCACCTGGCAGGGCACATCATGTTTACAAAAACGTATGTCGCCCAACCGGATGGCAGCAAGTATGACGTCTTGATGGTAGCCCCGCTATCCGTGTTACTGGAGCACCGCAACAAAGGCGTAGGCTCTGCATTGATGGAAGAAGGTTTCCGCATTGCCGAAGCGTCAGGCTACGAGGCGGCTTTCCTGTTGGGTGATCCCAATTATTATCAGAGATTCGGCTATAAGCCATCTCACCTGTATGGCATCGGTCACGGAGTTTATCCGGCTGAATACCTTCTGGCTAAAGAAATCATTTCCGGTGCTTTGAAGAACGTTACAGGGACAGTTAATATGTAGTTTACAAACATTTTATATACGAAATATCATGAGTAAAGAAGATATGTTAATCACAGAATTTGATTTTACACTAATTGCCAATTATTTTTCAGCTTTAGATCGTCAGGGACCGGGTGGAAAAGCAGAAACTTTGAAAGCCCTGAGCTTTATTACCGGCCTTCCCGACAAACCTAAAATAGCGGATTTAGGGTGTGGAACAGGTTTTCAAACGTCTGTTCTGGCTTCCAGTATGGATTGCTCTGTTGTCGCGATGGACCTGCTGCCCGAAATGGTGGAAGGTGTGAAAGCAAGAATCAAGCGGGACAAGCTGGAAGATAAAGTCACCGCATTGGTAGGCTCGATGACAGAGTTGCCTTTCCGTCCGAATGAATTCGATGTCTTTTGGGCGGAAGGTTCCATCTATAATATCGGCTTTGAAAAGGGACTGACCGAATGGAGAAAGTTTATCAAGCCCGGAGGTTATGTAGCCGTTTCGGAATGTTGCTGGCTGACGAACAAGCGTCCGGACGATATGGATTACTTCCTTCAAAACTTTCCCGAAATAGACAATGTATCGGGAAAACTGCGGATTATGGAACAGGCGGGTTATCTTCCGGTAGCACATTTTGTATTGCCGGAATATTGCTGGGTGGTCAACTATTATGCCCAGATGGAAACCCGTATGCGGGACTTTCTGGAAGAGAATAACAACAGTATGGCGGCGCAGAAGTTTGTTGATTTGATGAAGAAAGATATTCTTGTCTATGAGCGGTATAAAGAGTATTTTGGTTATGTGTTCTTTATAGGACAGAAATGTGATTAAATAAAACGAGAAGAAAAAAATGAATAATTTATTGTTATATGGCTGGAACGATAGTCTGTTCCGGCAGAAACTGTCGACGCCTTTTAGTGGCTTGCCTCACGGACGGGTGACGGTTACTCATAAGACTTGCTATGAGGTGGTGGCTGAGGACGGTTTATATCTCTGCGAACTGTCGGGAAATATTCTTTATGGCAGGATGCCGAACGAATATCCCTGCACCGGAGACTGGGTGATTTTTCAACCGACGGATGAGGGAAGAGGCATTGTTATGGATATTTTGCCACGCAGCCGGACGCTTTGCCGCAAAAAGAGCGGCACTGTGTCGGACAAGCAAATGATAGCCGCCCATGTGGATAAGGCGTTTATTGTGCAAAGTCTGGATGCGAACTTCAATGTGCGGAGGGCGGAGCGTTTCATGGTTCAGGTGCTGGAAGAAGATATTCAGCCTGTACTGATTCTGACGAAGGCCGACCTGGGCTTTAATGAACAGGAAATTGCCGACTCCCTGAAGCATCTGGCAGGGAAAGCACAAGTGTTTACGACTTCCATTCATTCACCGGAAACGATAGAGGCATTGCGCCGGTCTATCGGAGAGGGGGAAACGATTGTGTTTATCGGTTCGTCCGGTGTGGGGAAGAGCTCTCTGGTTAATGCCCTGTGTGGGAAGGAAGTACTGGAAACGTCTTTTATCAGTGACTCCACAGGCAAGGGACGGCATACTTCTACAAGGCGTGAAATGGTGTTGCTTGAACATTCGGGCGTATTGATTGATACTCCGGGAGTCAGGGAATTCGGTATCACTTCCGGCAGTGCTGATGTGCTGTCGTCCATGCTGGATATTTCTGATTTGGAAGGAACGTGCCGTTTTGCGGATTGCACCCATACCAATGAACCCGGTTGTGCTGTGATAGAGGCTGTTGCAAATGGTACTCTGGAACAGGGTGTGTACGAAAGCTATCTGAAGCTGCGCAGGGAGGCCCGGTATTTCTCTACCTCAGAGCATGAAAGGAAGGGACAGGAAAAGACGCTTTCGAAGGTACTGAAACATTATGCCAAGAATTATAAGAAGGATAGGTAATTCGATACCTATGGAAAGATAAGTCTCTGACTTGTATAAACTAAGAAGGCTGTCTCTTCACTTTTGATAGTGGGAGACAGCCTTCTTTTTCTTATTCGTCAGTCAATTACTTGCGATAGCTTTCCAGTTCCTCAGCCTTGAACTTGCGGATGAAGTTGAAGTGTTTTTCTACTTCTGCTTCTGCATAGTTCAGATAAACAACGGCTGATTTAGCAAACAGTTCGGGAGCTTTGGTCGCATCCTGAATGAGAAGATGGGACATCACGCATACAGCCGCCATTTCGTAAAGGCGACGGGCAACGAAGTCCAGTAATTCCTGGTTCTGTGCTTCCTTCACTGCATTGGTGCAAGCCTCGAACTTGTTCGTCATTTCTTTCAGACGGTCCATCAACGGCTGCATTTCTTCGCTGCAAGGAATTGCTTCGTAATCGCGGAGAGTAGCGGCATATGAACCGTTGGTTACGTAACGGATAGCAGCTACAGTCTGCAACTGTGTAGTACCTTCGTAAATGCTCGTGATACGGGCGTCGCGGTAGATGCGTTGGCAAGCATATTCCAACATGAAACCGGAACCACCATGAATCTGGATACAGTCGTAAGCGTTCTGGTTGGCATATTCGGAATTCATACCTTTTGCCAGCGGAGTGAAGGCATCGGCAAGTTTGGAATATTTCTTCTGTTCCTGACGTTCTTCCGGAGTCAGCTTGCGCTCGCGGGAGATGTCGTCCAATGCTTTGTAGATGTCTACGTAGCGGGAAGTTTGGTACAACAGGGCGCGGCCTGCATCCAACTTAGCTTTCATGATAGCCAGCATGTCATATACTGCCGGGAATTCGATGATAGCTTTGCCGAACTGTTTACGGTCTTTAGCATAAGCCAGACCTTCATTATAAGCTGCCTGAGACAAACCTACCGATTGTGCGGCAATACCCAGACGGGCACCGTTCATCAATGCCATTACGTATTTAATCAAACCGAGCTTGCGGTCACCGCAAAGTTCGCATTTTGCATTCTTATAAACGAGCTCGCAAGTTGGAGAACCGTGAATACCTAATTTATTTTCAATGCGGCGCACGTCTACGCCACCTTCGCGCTTGTCGTAGATGAACATGGAAAGACCGCGGCCATCCTTTGTTCCTTCTTCCGAACGGGCCAATACGAGGTGCAGGTCAGCGTCACCATTCGTGATGAAACGCTTCACACCGTTCAGGCGCCAGCAATTTTCTTTCTCGTCGAAAGTAGCTTTCAGCATTACGCTCTGCAAGTCGGAACCTGCATCGGGTTCGGTCAAGTCCATTGACATGGTTTCGCCGGCACAGATGCGCGGAATGAAACGGCTGTGCTGATCTTCGTTACCGAATTCGTAAAGCGTTTCGATACAATCCTGCAAAGACCAGATGTTACCGAAACCGGCATCGGCAGCAGCCACGATTTCAGCACACATGGTGTACGGAGTGATGGGGAAGTTCAATCCACCGAAACGGCGGGGCATGGTCATACCGTTCAGTCCGGCTTTCACCATGGCATCCAGATTCTGTCTTGTACCACTGGCATATTCCACGCGGCCGTTGGCACAGTGGGGACCTTCTTCGTCCACGCCTTCGGCATTGGGGTTGATAATCTCTCCGGTGATTTCTCCGGTGATTTCGAGCACCTTATCATAAGAGTCCATCGCATCCGAGTAGTCCTGCGGAGCGTAGTCAAATTTGTCTTTATCTTCGTATCCGCGTTCTTTCAGCTCGCAGATACGTTCCATCATCGGGTTGTTCAGTTGGAACTTCAATTCAGGAACTTCGGTATAAAAATTTGCCATAATCTTTTTATTGTTTTTAGTTATAAACGAAAATTGACGGGGATGGTGAAGTGCATGTTAACCGGATGTCCTTCTATCTTCCCGGGAGTGAATTTGTAAGTCATCGTCAAGAAACCTACCACTCTCATTGCTTCCTTGTCCAGTTCGGGACAAACACTCTTCACAACTTCTGCCATCTTAGGATTGCCTTCCTTGTCTATCGAACATTTTATGAGCACTAATCCTTGCTTTTTATCTTTTACGGCCTGTGGAGGATACTTGGTGTATTGGGCTATCAGTTTTGATAGCTCGGCATTTCCTCCGGGGAACTGAGGTAGTTCCATGTAAGGAATGAAGTCCAATTCTTTGCCATCAATATCATATAGATGCCCTTCGGAAGAGTCGCCGTTCATGAGCTCCTCACGCTTCAAGGACCCATTTTCATAATATTGCTTCAAGTTCAGCTTGCGCCCATTCTTGTAGGTCGATATTAGCCGTATTTGCCCATTGGGATAATACTCTGTCCGTTGTCCTACCAATCTTCCGTTTTTATAGAAGCACACTATGCTGTCATTTCCGTTGGCGTATGAATAGACGTGCTTGCCGTTTTTCGGAATTTTGTTCTGGGCATTCAGCATTCCGCATGCACAGAATAGGCATATAGTAATGATGACTCCCTTCATTTCGTTTATAAATTTACTTACTGTTTTCTTTATAGTATTTAATCATCTTCGGAATCACTTCTTCCACCGTGCCGTTGATTACATAGTCGGCGATGGTGTTAATCGGAGCATTCTCATCATTGTTGACAGAGATGATGATGCCGCTCTCCTGCATACCGGCGATGTGCTGGATTTGTCCGGAGATACCGCAAGCGATATAAAGTTTCGGACGCACCGTAACACCAGTCTGACCGATCTGACGATCATGGTCGCAGAAACCGGCATCGACGGCTGCACGGCTACCGCCTACTTCGGCGTGGAGTTCTTTAGCCAGTTCGAACAACATATCGAAGTTCTCGCGGCTACCCATACCGTAACCACCGGCTACGACAATCGGCGCGCCTTTCAGGTTATGTTTTGCTTTTTCCACGTGGCGGTCGATGACTTTCACTACATAATCCGTAGTGGGTACATACTTGGCTACGTCGTGGTTGATAACTTCACCCTGATAGTTGGCATCGAGGATTTCTTTCTTCATCACACCTTCGCGAACGGTTGCCATCTGCGGGCGGTGTTCGGGGTTGACGATGGTTGCCACGATGTTACCACCGAAGGCGGGGCGAATCTGATACAACAGGTTTTCATATGTTACGCCTGCTTTCTTGTCTTCGTGCTCGCCGATTTCCAGTGAAGTACAGTCGGCAGTCAGTCCGCTGGTCAGTGCGGAAGAAACGCGCGGACCAAGGTCGCGACCGATAACGGTGGCACCCATAAGGCAGATTTGCGGTTTTTCTTCCTTGAACAGGTTGATGAGTACGGAAGAGTGGGGCAGTGAAGTATAGGGGAACAAGCCCGGAGCGTCGAAGATGTGAAGACGGTCGACGCCGAAAGGCAATACTTGTTTTTCGATACCTGCAAGGTTAGTACCGGCAACCACGGCTTCCAGTTGGCAGCCCAGTTGATTAGCTAACTTGCGTCCTTTGGTAAGGAGTTCGAGACTTACTTCGGCAACTATGGTGCCTTCAATCTCACAATATACAAATACGTTATTCATAACTTTTATCCGATGGTGTGGTTAGCTAACAGTTCAACAATAAGATCTTCTACATCCTGGTCGCTTCCGGTCAGCGTGCGGCTTTCCTTGGCTTGGAAGGAGATGTTCTGAATGGCTTTCACTTTGGTGGGCGAGCCGCTGAGGCCGCATTGTTCCAGGTCGCCGTTGACGTCGGCCACACTCCATTCGGTGATGTTCAGATAAGGGTACTTCTCGTAGAGGTCGGCATAGGGCAGGACAGCGCCTTCTTTGGTGATGGCGGCTTTCTCCTGTGCACCGAGGGCGCGTTTGTACTTCTGTACCAGTTTGGCGTTGCGCGGACGGCAGGGTGCTGCGCTTCCGTTTACGGTGATGACGATGGGCAGCGGGCCTTCTACGGTTTCCACGCCTCCGTCGATATGACGTTTCACAACCACGCGTCCGGTGGTCTTTTCAACGTTCAGGATTTCTTCGGCATACGTAATCTGCGTCAGACCGAGTTTTTCGGCAACCTGCGGGCCTACCTGGGCTGTGTCGCCGTCGATGGCCTGGCGTCCGCCGATGATGATGTCATACTCGCCTATCTTCTTGATGGCAGTGGCAAGGGCATACGAAGTGGCAAGGGTATCTGCACCGGCAAAAGCACGGTCGGTCAACAGATAACCATTGTCGGCGCCGCGGAACAGTCCTTCACGAATTACTTCGGCTGCGCGTCCCGGTCCCATCGTAAGGATGGTTACGGTGGAGCCCGGATGTGCATCTTTCAGTCGGAGGGCTTGCTCAAGGGCGTTCAAGTCTTCGGGGTTGAAGATGGCGGGGAGTGCCGCGCGGTTAATGGTACCGTCGGCTTTCATGGCATCTTTCCCAACGTTGCGTGTGTCGGGAACTTGTTTAGCCAATACTACGATTTTCAAACTCATGTTATTAATATTTAGTATTAGTATTTTTCAATATGTCAGCGCCGGGAATAGGAGTAGGAGGTCATAAAGTCCAGCTACTGAAATTGTCCGGTTAACTAATTATCAGCGTGCAAAATTAGTCAAACTGTTTGTTCTGACAAGAAATGAGGGCAAAAAATGCACATACGGGGAAGTTTTGAGCAAAAGAAAGAGCATCAGAAGAGGGGGATTGCTCTATGAAAGTACAGAAAATACAGTATTGTGCACTTGAGAAATATACATTCCCGTAGGAGAGAATTACAAGGATAAGTTTACGGAATATATTAATAGCAGGATGATGAAATGAGGTTAGTGATTAGTGATAAGTGATTAGTAGCTGCGCTATTACACCGCATGGTACTAATCACTTATCACTAACCTCTAATCACTTATTTAATTCCCAGCTTCTTCAACAGCGCCTTGGGCACTGCATCTTTGTGTACCAGAACATTGATAGTCTTGTAAGCAACGAAAGGCTTGGAAGCATACCAAGTGCCTTTGTACTTGTTGTTGGTACCCCAGGAGTTTTTCACCATATAGTATTCTTTGCCGTTCTGATCTTTGGCGATGCCGTAGATAAGCATACCGTGGTCATCGGTGGTTTCCCAATTGTCGAATGCTGTCTGGCGCATTTCCTGAGTAACGGTGATTTCCGGCAACGGACGGGAAGTCAGTTCTTTGCGCTTGTCGGCAGCAGTAAGACCTGTCCAGCGTGCCATGTCAGAACCTGTGAGTTCGGCACCACGGTCAGCGTCGGGCATTACGGCGATACCGTCACGGGTAAAACCACTTTCGCTGACGTCGCTACCCCAGGCTACGGTGTAACCGTTGTTAACGGCATTGTCGATAACAGACATGAATTCCATCAAAGGCAGGTTGTAAGAAAGGCCATTGCGCCAGTTGTCCTGGATTTCGATGTTCATTTGGGTGTAGAACGGATGGTGAGTGAATGAAGTCAGAGATACATAATCATCCGGATTGATGCCGAGAGATTCGGCAAAAGTCTTCGGAGTATATTCTTTACCCTGGTAAGTGAAATTTTCGGGGCACTTGCCGAGGTAAGTGTCATAGATAGCAGATAAACCTTGCTTCCATACCGGAGTCAGTTTGGTCAGTTTGCCTTTAGCAATAGCGTTTACGTAAGCACCGGCCACAGCATCCAGTTCATTGTGTACCGGCAGCGTGTCACCGTACATGATGCCCGGCATAGCTTCCTGCGGAACAAGACCGTAGTTTCTCAGACAGAACATGATGTCGTAGAAGCTTCCGCCGGGTGAGAAAGAACTGTCGCCGTGATAGCGTACATAGTTCACGCCGCGGTCTACCATTGTGTGGTGCACTACAAACATTTCTGATAAATCATACTCTCCCTTGCCCATGCGCAGCAGTTCACTTTCGAGGAAACCGAGTGCCGAGAAGCTCCAGCAAGTGCTCGAACGGTTTTGGTTTTTAACAGACGTAATCGGGTTTTCTTTAACGGTGGTGAAGATAAAGCCTTCTTCCGTCTTCGGAGTGTCTTGTGCTGACACATTGAAACTTAATAAGCCTAAAGCGGCAATAAGTATTGACTTTTTCATCATGATTAAATTGGTTTTAATGGATTGTTACTGGCACAAAGATAGGGAGAATTCGGAAACAAAAGCTATCTTTGAAGCGTTAATTCAGATAATTATGGAGAAAAAGATACATATCAACCCAAAAACAGGATTGGTTCTTGAAGGTGGCGGCATGCGCGGAGTGTTCACTTGCGGCGTGCTGGACAGCTTTATGGACCGTGGCATCCGTTTCCCCTATACTATCGGAGTGAGCGCCGGAGCCTGTAACGGACTTTCTTACATGTCCGGTCAGCGCGGCCGCGCCAAGTACAGTAACATTGATTTGCTGGAGAAGTATCAGTACATCGGTCTGAAATATTTGTTGAAGAAACGTAATATCATGGACTTCGACCTGCTGTTTCAGGAGTTCCCTGAGCATATTCTGCCTTATGACTACGAGTCCTATTTCAGTTCTCCGGAACGTTATGAAATGGTCACTACGAACTGTGTGACGGGCGAGGCGAACTATTTTGAGGAAAAGCAGGATAAAGGTCGGGTGATTGACATTGTGCGTGCTTCAAGCAGCCTTCCGTTTGTATGCCCCATTGCTTATGTGGACGATGTGCCGATGCTTGACGGGGGCATTGTGGACAGCATCCCCCTGATGCGTGCCCGGAATGAGGGTTTCACGCATAATGTGGTGGTGCTTACCCGCAACCGTGGATACCGCAAGGAAGCGAAGGACATACACATTCCCTCTTTCCTCTACCGTAAATACCCGAAGATGCGTGAGGCGTTAAGTTGCCGTTGCCGTGTGTACAATGAACAACTGGAGATGGTGGAGCGCATGGAAGAGGCGGGAGAAATTACTGTAATCCGTCCACAGAAACCTGTAATGGTAGACCGCATCGAACGGGATATACGGAAGCTGACTGATTTGTATGAGGAAGGCTATGCGTGCGCGGAGGAGTATGATTTTCAGTGATTAATCAAGATCTTGTAAACGCATTGCCAAATAATGATTGCCGCTTTATGGCAATCATTATTTGGCAATGCGTTTCTTTATTCTTATCTTTGTCGGACTACAAACTTTAGGAGGTCTGATATGAACAATCCATTTGTAACCAACGGTTATGTTTCTCCGAAGTATTTCTGCGACCGGGAAACAGAGACTAAAGATATTACTACGTTGTTGCTTAACGGAAATAACATAGCGCTTATTTCTCCCCGTCGTTATGGAAAGACGGATTTGATTCGTCATTGTTTTTCCCAACCTGAGGTAGCGGAACACTATTATACTTTTATAGTAGATATTTATGCTACCCGTTCGTTGCGTGATTTCGTGAATAAATTCGGAAAGGTTATTCTGGATGCCTTGAAACCACGGGGACGTAAAGTCTGGGAGAATTTTGTGAATGCTATTGCTTCTTTACAGGCAGGCATCACTTATGATATAGGTGGAGTTCCTTCCTGGAACATAGGACTTGGTGACATAACCAATCCTGCCGCTTCTCTTGATGAGATATTCCATTATTTGCAGCATGCCGACCGTCCCTGCCTGATAGCTATTGATGAATTTCAGCAGATAGGGAAGTATCCGGAAGATACCATTGAGGCTACACTGCGTACCTATGTGCAATATTGCAGTAATGCCCGCTTCGTCTTTTCCGGCTCACAGCGTCATTTGATGGGGACTATTTTTACCTCTCCCTCACGGCCGTTTTACCAGAGTGTCACTATCATGAATTTGCCTCCTATCCCTCTTGAAAAGTATACAGAGTTCGCCATCCGTCATTTTCGGGAACACAAAAAGGTACTTTTGCCCGAGGTGGTGAATGTGCTTTACGACCGTTTTCGTGGTGGTACTTTCTACTTGCAGAAAATAATGAATATCCTTTTTCTGAAAACTCCTGAGGGAGCTACATGTGGTATGGAAATGATAGAAGACGCCATCAACTACATTGTTAACTTCACGGCAGATACTTATGCCGAATTACTATATCAACTGCCCGAAAAACAGAAACAAGTGCTGATTGCCATCAATCGGGAAGGACAGGCGCGCAATGTAGTTTCCGGTGCCTTTTCTAAACGTCATGGATTGGTATCTCCCAGTTCTGTGCGCTCAGCGTTGGCGGGATTGCTTGATAAGGATTTCATCACAAAAGAGCGTGACTCTTATCAGGTGTACGACCTTTTCTTTAGTATATGGTTATCTAAAGAGGAGCATTAATTCATAAGCGTACGAAAATTACACAAAACATAATGCTTCCCCGGCATTCGAAATTCAGTGCCGGATTGAATGGGATTCAGTATACGACTGAATAGGGTTCAGTCGTATACTCATCCCTATTCAGTCGTATACTGATTATACCCCCTCTCAGAATATATTCCAGACGGTCTTCGGGGAAATATATAACGAAGGTAAAATTAGCTACGTTTCTCCGTTTAGTAATAGCTGACCTTCACGTTGCTGACTTCCACACTTCCCGAATAACTGTTGATAGACCACGGATTCTTCTGCATCCCATAAATGCGGTTCGTATAAGCCACATTGTCATTGATGTAAACCACACAAATCGAGTTGTCCGTGCAGATTGTTACATGATATACATTGTCGGAAGGAGTGGGGAACAGATAACCGTCTATTCCGTCAATGAAGCCTTTGCCTTCATCTCCCTCTTCCTCGAAGTTTATCTTCCGCTTGTTATTGTTATCTTCCGGGTTCACTACGATAGTGTAGTACTTTTTAGAGTCAGTGCCACGCACCAGCGAAATACCGAATCTATCCGCATTGCTTGCCGTCTTTACGGTGAACGAAATCTTGTTGCATACATTCAGACGGTTGAAAAGTACATACGCATTGTCCGTCAGTGTGTAGCTGCCGTTACTTTCAGATACCCCGTTACTCTTTTCCATGACCTTCACGTCAGAATCGGTTGTATATTTCCGGCTGATACCTTCTATCAGTCCCAAAGACAGTGTTCCGTCTTCATGCTGGATGATTTTGTGCGCAACCAGGCTACCTGCCCATTCCGGTTCGTTGGGAGAAGCGCCGACTGCGGTGTTGTCGTTGCCCGAGCGGGTGGGGCACCATCCCCAGATATACCGGTTGGTACCGTCCGAAGCTGTCTTTCCGGCATAGAAACCACGGGAATCGAGGAAACCTTCGTGGTCGTCGGGCCAGATGCCGGCATCATTTGCTGTGGTGGCTTTCAGCTCGTCGAGGGTGCGTCCTTTGAAGTATTGCACCTTGCGTACGGCCGCATGCATTTCCGAATAAACCAGATACCACCAGTCGCCCATTTTGAAGACGTCGGGACATTCATAGAAACGGTCCCACATCATGGTCATGAATACACCGGCGTGTTCCCAGGTTTTCATATCCGCAGAGGTGTATTCCGCCAGTACGCCTTTGCCGTTCTTCACGGTAGAAACGAGCATGTGATACTTCCCGTCTTCTCCTTCAAATACAAAGGGGTCGCGGAAATCGTTCTTGCTGTATCCGTCGGTGTCACCTTTCAGATAGAAAGTGCGGTTCTTGGTCCACGTCTTGAAGTCGGGAGAGGTGGCGTACATTACGACCTGCCCGTTCTGGGATGAAGTGGGTTGATATTTGTTGCCTGTATAGAAGGTATAGTACAAACCGTCCGAAGGATTATAAATAGTGCTTCCCGTTCCGATGGCTGCATCCTGTTCCGCCAGTCCGCCGCAGGAAATCAGTTCTCCCATAGAGGTGTATGAGGCGGCATCTTGGGTACTTACCGCCCATATAGGGTGGTAAGTGCCTGCCTGGTTCGGGCGGTATTCCTGTAGATACATGATTTTGAAATCCCCTGCCTGAGCATCGTAAAATGGCATCGGGTCGCCTACATAACCCACATAAGGTTTATAGTATGTATCGAAATTCATTGCATCCGTCGAAGCAAAGTAAGTGGCTGTCCCGTTCCAGTCCTTTTGAGTCAGAACCGGATCATTGTCATCGTTGCAACTGCTGAAGGAAGTGACCATCATTGCAGCCAATGTAAGTGAATATATCATTGTTTTCATATATTAGTTTTTTATTTACCCGTTAAATAGTTGATTGCGTTCTCTGTCAGTCTGCCCACATTGCCGTGGTACTTATCTGCCGAAGCTTCTACATCGTAAGCATACCAGTCATAGCATCCCGAACCGATACATACAATACCGCCCTTGCTGCCTTCTGCCGGATATTCCCATGCCACGATGGCTCCGTCGCCGCCATAACCCAGGTCGATGCCGCCATGGTTGGTACGCCATACTTCATTCGTAGCATAGCCGCCCCAATCGGAACCGATGTGCCATTGTGCCGTGCTGTTGGTTGTCCGGTAGCCGGCATCGAAGGTGTAGACCTTGTCCGTTTCGCCACTGTTCATTATCAGGTTCTGATAGAGTGGGTGAGACTCGTGTCCCTGGATGAAGAAGTTCCAGGCGCCACCGGTTATTTCACCGCTTTCTTCCGATTGTCCCCAGCAGTTGTTCGGGTTGTTGCCGTCCAGGGTAGCACCCAGCTTGGCAGCATAATAGGTAGCGTAGCGGGTGAGCAGCAGATTCATACCGTTGTTATACAGTTCCTTCATCTTCACCAATGCGCTGACTGCCGCAGGAGCTGCATTATCAAATTTATCCATATTGTCGATACCGCCGTCTATGTGCAGGTGCCACCACATGAGTTCGCATTCGCTCAGGTCAACCCGTCCTGCCTGCACATCGGCAAAGGAGATGTACTGTGCGTTGGCAACATTGTTCAGCATCCAGGTGGCCGCCTCTTTCTCTTCCGGGTTCAGTTCGTCCAGCGTTGCTGCCAAGCCTATATATACGGCACTTGGAGCATCGGTAGGGATAACCGTAACCGTATAAACGGCAGTTGCGGTATTATACGAAACAGTGAATTCCACAGGGTTGGTAAAGTCGACCGCCTGACCGGATGCCGGCATAACTATCGCTCCTGCCGAAGTGGTGATTACAGGAACCAGGTTTCTTACATCCACTGTACTGGGGATGCGCACGGTGATGGTGCGTTTGCTTTGGTCAATCACTCCGGCGTATGCATCATTCAGCTTGAATGAAAGAATTTTGGCTTCATCATGCTTGATGTTGACCGTATAATCCAGAAAAACATCTCCGTTGGTCACTTTTACTACCTGCGGAAACGAGAAGTTCAGTACATCGCCCGCCTTTACCGAAGCTACGGCGCCTTCGGACACTTCAATACCCGTGACTTTCATTGCATCCGTGTCATACACCTCAGGAACTGCTACGGTTATGGTCTTGTTTGTCCGGTCGATTGCCCCTGCATAATTCTCATCCAGTTCAAAGGCGGTCAGCCATGTGTCGCCATCCAGTTGAAGGTTGGATTTATTGTCATCGCTGCATCCCGGGAGGGTGAACACCAGTGCAGTGCCCAGGAGAAGCGTATTTAGTTTATTCAATATTGATTTCATGATATTCTTGTTTTTAAAAGGTTACCAGTTACCGCAGTTCTGTGAATAGTTTCCATTGCTGGCGCTCATCTGTGCAAACGGAATAGGCAGATACTCATTCTTGTTTTTAGTGAATGACGCATTGGTGTAGATGGTGCAGTCGGCGGCTTCTTCGGCATAGAACTTGTTCAACACTTCTGCTGCTTCCCCCCATCTCACAAGGTCGAAGAAACGTTCCGATTCCAAAGCCAGCTCTACACGGCGTTCAAACTTCAGCAATTTCAGGGCATCCGCCTGCGAGTAACTTCCCGTATAGGGCTGCACGTTGAAGCGTACGCCATATTCCATTTCGTAGTCGGCGATGGCTGCCGTACTTTGTTTGGCACGGTTGCGCACTTCGTTTATCAGGTCGATGGCTTCGCTGGTGCGCCCGTCGTTCAGTTGGATTAATGCTTCGGCACGCATCAACAGTACGTCCGAGTAGCGCAGAACGATACGGTTCATCGGAGAACCCCACCAGGAACCTTTGATAAGGTAACCGCCATCAGGGTCTACATTGTGTTTCAGGGTGACATAGTAGCCATAAAGTCCGTTGCTGCGGCTCCAGGTAGTCGATTCGTCCATCATATACTTCTTATTGAACTCATACGGGAATCCGGGCATACCTACCGTGAGGAAAAGGCGCGGGTCGGCATAATCGGACTGTGAATTGTAATCACGGCTGTTGAAAGCATCCAGTAGCGGGTATCCGTTGGCGTCTGTCCTGAATGCGTTTACCAGATTCTGGCTGGGTTTGTAGAAGTCGCAACCGCCATCGGTGACACCCGGAATATTGGGAACAATCAAACCGTAGGACCAGTTACAGTTACCGTTTTTGGTACCGTCGTTCATGGAGTATTGCATGGCCCACAGAGATTCAACGCCATTCTCGTACTGAGGTTCCGGACGGAAGTTATTCTGAAAGTCAGATTCCAGTCCGTAGCCGCCTGCCGACATGATGGCTTTGTCCGTGTACTGCACCACTTTCACCAGGTCTTCCGTGCTGATACTCGTCACTTCGTGGTTGTCCGCATTGTCTTGGTGATAAGCTTTATAGAGATAAGTCTTAGCCAGATAAGCTGCCGCGGCGGCTTTGGCAGGACGTCCCTTGTCGGCCTGCTTCACGGGGAGGTTGTCGTATGCAAACTGGAAGTCGTCGGCAATCTGCTGCCAGCCTTCGTCGTTGCTATAGGTAGTATTGGAAAGGTAATTGTATTCTTCCGGCGACAGGTTGGCATCATTGGCAAACGGAATCTTCTTGTACAGACGTTTCAGGAGGAAGTGTCCGTGGGCACGCAGGAATCTCATTTCGGCAATGCGCTGTTGTTTCAGTGAATAGGTGCTTTCGTCTACCTGCTCCAGAAGTTGCAGGGAGGTGTTGACGCGTGAGATACAGTTGTACAGGCGTTGCCACATGTCGCTGATGTTCCATGCCGTAGTCATGATGCCCTGCGAGATGTCCAGTGCATGGAATACGTCACCGTCTTCCGTACCGTTTCCACCTTTGTAGGCATCGTCCGAGCGTACGTCGTAGTTCCACATGGAGAAAGAAGAATTGATATCTTCGGCGGTAATCCACACGGCATAGGCGGAGATTACCAGATTGTCGATGTAAGCCGGGTCCTTCAGTTGTTCATCGCTGATGGTTCCCTGGGGGAGCTGGTCTTCCAGAAAATCTGTGCAACTGCCGCACATCAGGGAAAGACCTAAAACTGCTGTATATATTAATTTTCTCATAAGTAATTGATTTATTGATTTAGAAACCTACATTAACTCCGAAAGTCAGATTCATCGGGATAGGATAACCATAGTTGGCATTCTCCGGGTCTACTCCGGTAAACTCCTTGCTCTTGATGGTCAGCAAGTTCTGGGCACTTACATAGAAGCGCAGACGGTCCATTTTCAGCTTTTGGGAGAAGGCTTTCGGAACATTGTAACCTATCTGTATATTGCGCAGTTTCAGGAACGAGCCATTCTCTACGAAATAAGTTGAAACACGTTTTTCATTGTTTATATCACTACGCGACAGTGCCGGAATATCGGAATTCGGGTTAGTCGGAGACCAGGCATCGAGTACCCGTTTACCTTTGTTCAGGAAACCGATGTTGAGGCCGCTCCAAAGGTCTGTTTCTTTTTTCAGGTCACTGATTACGTCTACTCCCTGAACGCCTTGCCAGAACATGGTGAGGTCGAAGTTCTTGTATTCAAGATAGATATTCAGACCATAGCTGAATGCAGGCGTCGGGTCGTATATCCACTTCTGGTCTTTCTCGTTGATGATGCCGTTATTGTCCAGGTCGCGCCAGCGGATACGTCCCACTCCGGCACCTTCCTGGGTGGCATGGTTGTCAACTTCCTCTTGCGATTTGAAGATGCCGTCGGCCACGTAACCCACCTGCGAACCATTGGCATGACCGATAACGCTTTGTACGCCATTACCGCCGAAAGTACCGTTGGCTGCTACGGTGGCGGGTAGTTTGGTGATTTCATTCCGGTAGGTGGAGACGTTGGCATTCAGGTCATATTTCAATCCGAATGAAGTCTGGTTGCGATAACCGAGGTTGAGCTCCACACCCATGTTTTTCATCTCTCCGGCATTGATCCATTGGTTGCTACCTTCGCCCATGGCTGCGATACCTGCCATCTGTACCAGGATGTCCGTTGTCTTTTTGTAGAACCAGTCGAACGAACCATACAGGCTTTGTTTGAACAGGGAGAAGTCGATACCCAGGTTGGTCTGTGTGGTTGTTTCCCATTTGATGTTGTCATTACCGATTTGGTTGCGCTTGAAACCGGATTGAAGAATGCTTCCGCCATTGGTTCCGGCAATGTCGTAAGAAGTGCCGTAACTCTGACCGCCTGATTCCGTCACACCATAGTTGGGAACGTAAATCGTGTAACGGGCGATATTGGAGATTTCCTGGTTACCGGTCTGTCCCCATGAACCGCGGATTTTCAAATCGTCTATCCAGGTGAGGTCCTGCATGAACTTCTCACGGTTCAGGCGCCATCCCAATGACACGGAAGGAAAAGTGGCGTAGCGGTTGTTCTTGCCGAAGCGTGAAGAACCGTCACGGCGAACCGTTACAGAGAACAGATATTTATCATCATATGTATAGTTTAGTTTTCCGAAGAAGGAAACCAGCGAATAACCTTCACCGGCACCGTAAGCCTGGGCAGTGCCTGAACCGGCATCCGGCCACATATAGTCGGGAGTCAGGATGGCGTAATCCTCTTTATAACCGGAGAAATGAATATCATCTTCACGGTTCAGCTCCATACCGATCATGGCATCACCGCGGTGCTTGCCGATTTCCAGGTTATAGGTAGCAATGGCATTCCACATCCATTTCGTCCAGTGCTCCTGCTTGGCTTCCACGGCATTCTTGTCATTTGCCACGTTGCCTTCGGTAATGGGGTAAGTGAAGATGCGTTGCGATTTCTGTGCATAGTCCAGTCCGAATGTGGAACGTACATTGAATCCTTTGAAGGGATTCAGGTTGATGTAGGCGTCACCGAACATGCGCCAGTAAGTATAGCGGTTGTCAGAGTTACGTTCCAGGCGTGCCACCGGGTTTTCACGGTCGGGGTATCCGCCCACCGGACCTGCATATTCTCCGTTGATGTCACGCACCGGCAGTGAAGGGTTGAACTGCAATACATTTTGCAGGAACCCGCCCGGTGCCTGTACTTCCGAAGTGCGGTTCAAGGTGAAATGCTCTCCCACGGTCAGCACTTTGCCAATCAGATTATAACTGGAGTTCATGCGGGCGGAGAAACGTTCAAAGTCACTGTCCTTGATGATACCCAGATTCTTGTAATATCCCAGAGAGAAGAAAGAGGAACCTTTCTCCGAACCGTTACTTACGGAAACATTGTATTGCTGGATTACACCTGTGCGTGTCGTTTCATCAAACCAGTCCGTGTCGGCAGCCGGTACCGTATTGGCGGAATCCAGATACTTGGACATGCTGATGCCGTTCAGTTGGGGATAACCGTTGGAGTCATACCCCCAGTTGTATTTATAACCCAGTGCATTGGTATTGGGGTCCTGTCCTTCGTTCACGTAAGCCTGCCACATGGCGCGGCCATATTCTTCCGTATTCAGCACTTCCATCTTATTGGTGTACATGGAAGCGGCGACGGATGCGTCGAAGTTGATTTTCACTTGTCCTTCTTTACCCTTCTTTGTAGTGATGATGATGACACCGTTTGCAGCGCGCGAACCGTAGATGGAGGCTGAGGCGGCATCTTTCAGTACTTGGATGGATTCGATGTCGTTGCCGTTCAGTTCGTGCATGCCCGATTTGGTGGGTACACCGTCTATAATATAAAGAGGATCATTGTTGTTCAGGGTTCCTATACCGCGGATGCGTACCGTGGTGTTTCCACTGGGATTACCGTCGGCTGTGATGTTCATACCGGGCACGCGTCCCTGCAAAGCCTTTATCGGGTTGTTTTCGTTTTGCTTGGCAATTTCGTCCATGCTGACTACAGAGATGGCTCCGGTCAGGTCGGCCTTGCGTTGGGTGGTGTAGCCGGTAACTACAATTTCCTGTAGCATTTCGGATTCTTCTTCCAGAGTGATGCTCAGTGAGGCTTGCGCTTTCACATTCACGGTCTTGAAGCCTATATAAGAAATAGTAAGCTCTGCACCTTGGGCTACGGATAATGTAAATTCGCCGTCGATATTAGTAATGGTACCGTTGGCGGTCTGATTGGTTTCTATTATTGTTGCACCGATGATTGGCTCCCCATCGGTCTTAGAAACCACCTTTCCTTGTACGGTCAGGCTTTGCGCCTGTGCAAGCGTGCACATCAGAAGAAATAGTGCAAATAGAAGTGATTTTTTTATGCCTTCCATGTTTTTAGATTTTAATTTAATAGTTTACTTTGTTTGTAATCGCAATGGATTACCTCTCAAAACCGGCTTTCCCGAGTCATGTTTTGATGTTGCAAAGAAAGGGGATTTTCGGGAAAGAAGCTGTAATTTATGTTTCGGATGCTGGTAAATTTGATACAGAATTGGGCGGAAAGGAATTATTTCACCACAGATTACACAGATTAGCACAGATTTAATTTATTAATAATCAGAGATATCTTCCCTAATCTGTGTAAATCTGTGTAATCTGTGGTGCATCATAACCCTACAAAAATGAACTAATCTTGCCTCAATCTCCCCTCTGGTATCAATTTTGTTAGTTTATGAAACATAAATGGCAGCTTCTTTCCCCGAAAAACCCTTCCTTTGCAAAGTGCTTTCCCGGGCAACCAATTATTAACTGTTTTTTTAATACCAAGAAACATCATGAATCTAAAAAACTATTTGTTAACAGCACGGTGGACTTTCGCCTTTATAATAGGTACTGTATGGTCTGTTTTCTCGTGCCAGGCTATTAATCCTCCTTTCGTGATTAAACATTTAGGCGACGGACAGAGCATTGTCCAGATTGAGAATCAAAAGAAATTCCTGTTGCTTCCCGTAGAAGAAACTTCTCCGGAGGCTAAACTCTATATGATTGCGAATAATGACGTAGTGCGCAACATGAACGTCCGTCTGGCTATCAATAAAGTAGATTATTTTGTTCCGGTAGACCTTTCCGGATTTGATAATCAATCACTCTCCTTTAATTTCCAACTCATCCCCGATACGGCCATCTGCTGGAATGAGATGAAACTTTCCGATACTTTCGACACTGCCAACCGTGAAGACTTCCGTCCGCTCTATCACTTCACCCCTCAATATGGATGGATGAACGACCCGAATGGCATGGTCTATAAGGATGGTGTGTATCACCTGTTTTATCAATACAACCCGTATGGTTCCATGTGGGGAAATATGCATTGGGGACATGCCACCAGTGCCGACCTTGTGTCCTGGGAACACCAGCCGGTAGCCATTGCACCCGATGCATTGGGCACCATCTTCAGTGGCTCTTGCGTAGTGGATAAAGATAATACGGCAGGTTTCGGTGCCGGAGCCATCATCGCTTTCTATACCTCGGCAAGCGAGCGCCAGGTGCAGAGCATGGCTTATAGCCTTGACAATGGGAAAACCTTCAAGAAGTATGCACGCAATCCGATACTGACTTCCACCCAACGCGACTTCCGCGACCCGAAAGTATTCTGGCACAATGCCACCGACAAGTGGATTATGGTGCTTGCCGTAGGTCAGGAAATGCAGTTCTACTCTTCTGCCAACCTGAAAGACTGGACCTATGAAAGTAGTTTCGGTGAGGGTCAGGGTGCTCATGGCGGTGTCTGGGAGTGTCCCGATCTGATTGAACTGCCCATCGAAGGCACTGAACTGAAAAAGTGGGTATTGATTTGCAACATCAACCCCGGAGGACATTTCGGCGGTAGCGCTACCCAATATTTTGTAGGAACCTTCGACGGAAAGACCTTTGTGAATGAATCCCCGAAAATGACAAAGTGGATGGACTGGGGAAAAGACCATTATGCTACCGTAACATGGAGTAATGCTCCCGAAGGACGCCATATAGCCCTGGCATGGATGAGCAATTGGCAGTACGCCAACAATGTGCCGACCACGCAATACCGCAGTGGCAATTCCGTTCCCCGCGATTTGAGTCTTTATACTTCGGACGGCGAGACTTATCTGAAGTCATCCCCTTCGCGTGAACTCCTGACATTACGCGGAAAAGGGGAGAAGAAGCGTTCTTTCAAAGTAGACCGTACCTATAATATGGATAAACTTCTCGCTGACAATGCCGGTTCGTATGAAATAGAGATGACCATCAAGAACAGAAATGCGGAAGTCATTGGTTTCCAACTTTTCAACTCGAAAGGGGAAGAAGTGGATATCTACTATAATTTGGTAGAGAAGAAGTTTGCAATGGATCGTACCAAAAGCGGAATCGTATCGTTCAGTCCGGACTTCCCTGTGGTAACATTCGCTCCGATAGAAGATAACTATGAGATGAAGCTACGTATCTTTATAGATAAGTCCAGTATCGAGATATTCGGTGACGACGGACGTCTGGCGATGACAAACCTGGTATTTCCTTCGGAACCTTATAACCGTATCAGTTTCTATGCTAAAGGTGGAAGCTACACGGTAAGTTCATTCCAGGTTTATAAGCTGAAATAGCTAAATTTGTGATGAAAACACATTCGTAAGAATGTTCTGTTTTTCCTCTTCCCCGTACCCGAACCGTATCAACTCCGTATCATCTCCGTAGCTATAGAACCGAATTTGCTACGGTCTTGCTACGGAGTTGATACGTACCGGGTACGGGGAAGACCTTTAAATTGTCCTGTTTCTCTTTTATTCCTCTATCTCAATCGTATATTTTCCTCTGAACGTTTCTTCGGGTTGCAGATGCTGCACCCAATCCTTATCCTTATACTCACCTGTGTAGTGTGCCCTGTCACACCGCCCATACCACGGCTCTATGCAGACAAACGGAGCATTCTTTGCCGGTGGCGACCATAACCCCACCACGGGAGCATCAAAGTGCAGACTGAGATAAGGTTTCTTCTCCTTATTATATAGAGTCACCTTTCTCACCTGGCTGCCTTCCAGTATCAGTGCGTCCTTATCGAATGTATGTGTATCCAATGGCAAAAGTTCATCGGTCAGTTTCAACGGGTATTCAGTGTCCGGGTCGGCACAACCTTTCTCGGAAATCAGGATATATTTCAATCCGCTTTTCTTGTTGAACCCGAAGAATCCCCGTTCCTGAGTTTCAGCATCGAAATCCGGGTAATAGAATGCCGGGTGTGCACCTATCTGGAAGTGCATTTCTTTTTCTCCGGTATTCTTCACTTCCCACATGACGTCGATTTTCTTGTCGCGGATGCGGTAACCGATTTCGAGGCAGAACGGGAAAGGATATTTCTTCAGCGTTTCTTCGTTGCTGACCAGTTGATAACGCAGTTCGTCATTCTGTTCTAATATTAATTTGAATTCCATGTCGCGGGCAAAACCATGTTGCGTGAGCACATAAGTAGAGCCTTCATTCCGGTATTCGTTTTCCCATACGCTACCTACAATAGGGAAGAGTACAGGTGAGTGGCGTTTCCAGAATTCCGGTTCAGCCTGCCACAGGTATTCTTTTGCGTTGGCAAAAATGCTGCATAGTTCTGCTCCATGTGCAGAGACTTCGATGCTAAGTCGTCCATTAAAGAGTGTTTCCATCTTGTTGTTTAAAAAGTTTCTTTGTATAATCTCCCACAAAAATAGACAAAAAGACAGATAATAGCTCTCAAATAGGCGTAAAAAAGAGCTTCGTATCATAATTGCTACTCTTTGTAACAAAAGTGATACCCTATTGTCTTAAGATTCGCTTCCTTTGCAACGTGCTTTCCCGAGCAGGAATATACTTAAATTAATACCATAGAACAATGAAATCTAATTCTTCGTTATCTAAGCTTGTCCCGGTGATGTTCTGTTTCTTCGCCATGGGATTCGTCGATTTGGTGGGTATCGCCTCCAATTATGTAAAAGCCGATTTAGGTCTGACAGACTCACAGGCTAACATTTTTCCTTCGCTGGTTTTCTTCTGGTTCTTGATTTTCTCCGTACCGACGGGTATGCTGATGAGCCGTATCGGACAGAAAAAGACGGTACTCCTTAGTTTGGTGGTGACATTCGCTTCCCTTTTGTTACCCGTTTTCGGTGATAGTTATATGTTGATGCTACTTTCTTTCTCTTTATTGGGGATTGGAAATGCATTGATGCAGACTTCACTGAATCCGTTGCTCTCTAATATTGTCAGGGGTGACCGGCTGGCAAGTAGCCTAACTTTCGGACAATTTATAAAAGCGATTGCCTCATTCCTTGCACCTTACATTGCCATGTGGGGGGCTACGCAGGCTATTCCGTCCTTCGGTATGGGTTGGCGCGTGCTGTTCCCTATTTATATGGTGATAGCTGTAATTGCAGTTTTACTGTTGGGACAGACGCAAATCACCGAAGAGAAAGAGGAGGGAAAACCTTCCACGTTCAGCCAGTGTCTGGCTTTGTTGGGCAAACCGTTCATTTTGCTTTCTTTCATCGGCATCATGTGCCATGTGGGAATTGATGTCGGTACGAATACCACCGCTCCTAAAATCCTGATGGAACGTCTGGGCATGGGACTGGATGACGCCGCATTTGCTACGAGCCTTTATTTCATTTTCCGTACGGCAGGCTGTTTCACGGGTTCTTTTATTCTGCGGAAGATGAATGCGAAGTCGTTCTTTGCCATCAGTAGTTTCCTGATGTTGATTGCAATGATCGGGCTTTTTGCTTTCCATTCCAAAACAACTATTTATATTTGCATAGCGTTGATAGGTTTCGGTAACTCGAATATCTTTTCGATTGTCTTCTCGCAGGCGTTGCTGTATATGCCGGGCAAGAAGAACGAAGTTTCCGGTCTGATGATTATGGGACTTTTCGGCGGAACCGTATTTCCGTTAGCAATGGGACTGGCAAGCGATGCGGTAGGGCAGAGCGGTGCGGTAGCGGTAATGACTGTCGGAGTGCTATATCTGCTGTATTATACTTTGAAGATTAAAAAATAACTTTATATCTAACCATAATTCATAATTATATCGAGTATCATGAATAAAATCATCGTAGGAATGGGTGAAGCACTTTGGGATGTGCTGCCCGAAGGAAAGAAAATAGGCGGTGCGCCTGCCAACTTTGCATATCATGTTTCACAGTTTGGTTTCGACAGCCGTGTGGTGAGTGCCGTGGGGCGTGATGCTGACGGTCAAGAAATATTGGATGTATTTGCCCAAAAGAAGCTGGCTTGCCAGATAGAGCAGGTGGATTATCCTACAGGTACGGTGCAGGTAACTCTGGATGCTGTGGGTGTTCCTTGCTATGAGATCAAAGAAGGAGTGGCTTGGGATAACATTCCCTTTACTGACGAACTGAAACGCCTGGCTCTTTCCACCCGTGCGGTTTGTTTCGGTTCGCTGGCACAGCGCAGCCCGGTGAGTCGTGCCACTATCCAGCGTTTTCTGGATACGATGCCCGACGGGGATGAACAGATTAAGATTTTCGATATCAATCTCCGCCAGGGGTTCTATACGAAAGAGATACTTTGCGAGTCTATGCGCCGTTGCAACATTCTTAAAATTAATGATGAGGAGTTGGTGACTATCAGCCGTATCTTCGGCTATCCGGGGATTGACTTGCAGGATAAATGCTGGATACTCCTGGCTAAATATAATCTGAAAATGTTGATTCTGACTTGCGGCACGAACGGCAGTTACGTGTTTACTCCGGGCGTTGTGTCTTTTCAGGATACACCACGGGTTCCGGTTGCCGATACCGTTGGTGCGGGAGATTCATTTACTGCGGCTTTCACGTCTGCCATACTTAGCGGAAAGCCGGTGCCTGAGGCTCATAAGCTGGCGGTGGAAGTTTCTGCCTATGTTTGTACACAGAGCGGGGCTATGCCGGAGTTACCGGCTGCTTTTAAGAGTCGGTTGGAGTGAGCTCCTGAGAGGTTACAATTAGATTATTTTCTCCTTTATCATTACTGTTCTGATATGGTAATGATAAAGGAGATTGATTTATAGCACCTATATCACCGCACAAAGCTCCTCCACCTGTTTCTCAAAACTATCCCTCATCTTTGCCTTATTCTTCACTACACTCCGGTGATTATAAATCGTCTGCGGAGAATAGAACAGGAGAGTGGCTATCTTGGAACTATCCTTAATCCCCATCCGTATTAAAGCAAAAATGCGAAGTTCCGTAGTCAGGATTTCCCCCCGCTTGGGTATAATCTCTTCTCCTTCGCGCAACAGGGAATTAAATTCCTTCTTATTAATATACGACATCAAGACCCTGGGCTGGACTACTTCGGCAGAAATCAATCCGTTCAAAGGTTTCCATCTGCATGCCCTGTTCACTTACCAGAAGCCAACTTATAACAACTATTTCATCAAGTCCCCCTTTGAAGGAGTGCCCGACCTGAATGCCAACGGCAACATCGTGAAAGAAATTCCGCAGGTACTTGCTGAAATAGATCCCAGCTATAACATCATTCCCGACCTGCGCGTATGGCTCAGCTTCCGTTATTTCGGAAAGACGTATGCCAATCTGACCAATGCCCTCTACTTCAACGGCCATTGGGAAACCTTCGGCGGCGTGAACTGGAAGGTGAACAAGCATCTCTCCTTGGGAGCTACGGTTGTGAACTTCCTGAATCAGAAGGGTGCCAGTGGCACTATCAACGGTGCCGAACTGTTGAGCAAGGAAGAAGCCGGAAAGTTCAAGGATCACTATATGAGCGGTAATTATTTGCGCCAGCTCACTCTGGAATTCAGCGCAAGTCTTTCATTCTAATTTAATTTATATATTTTTGTAACTAAATTTATCGTACACCATGAAAAATTTACTTGTAACTCTCTTTGCATGTGCATCCCTGACGTATGCCCATGCAGCGGAAAAAGAAACTATCCGCATCTCTACGGACAACACCGACCTGGTGCTCCAGGTAGGCGAAAACGGTCGCTTGTATCAAACATACTTGGGTGAGAAACTCTTGCATCAGCAGGATTTGCAGAACTTCCGTTGGAATATACATGCCGGGTCGGACGGTAGTGTGAGCAAGCGCGGCTGGGAAGTGTATAGTGGTTCCGGCAATGAAGATTACTTTGAACCTGCCATCGCCATCACTCATAATGACGGCAATCCGTCGACGATTCTTTATTACGTTTCTTCCTCATCCAAGCCTGTAGAAGGCGGCACGGAAACCGTGATAAACCTGCGCGATAACCAGTATCCGGTAGACGTGGCACTGCATTATGTAGCCTATCCCAAAGAAAACGTCATCAAGACGTGGAGCGAGATAAAGCATCAGGAGAAGAAACCTGTCATGCTCTCCACCTATGCCTCCACCATGCTCTACTTCAATAATTCCAGTTATTACCTGACCGAGTTTAGCAGTGACTGGGCGAAAGAAGCGCAGATGAGCAGTCAGCAATTACAGTTTGGCAAGAAAGTGATTGACACGAAGCTGGGAAGCCGTGCTGCCATGCACACCCATCCGTTCTTTGAAGTAGGACTGGACCAACCGGTGAACGAACACCAAGGCGATGTCTTGATGGGTACACTGGGCTGGACGGGCAACTTCCGTTTTACTTTCGAAGTGGACAATGTGGGTAATCTTCGCGTAATCCCTGCCATCAATCCTTATGCATCGAACTACGAACTGAAACCGAATGAAGTGTTCACCACTCCCGAATTCATCTTCACTTTAAGCCATAACGGTGCCTCGCAAGGCAGTCGCAATCTGCATGAATGGGCACGCAACTATAGCCTGAAAGATGGTAAAGGCAGCCGCTTGACCCTTTTGAATAACTGGGAAAATACAGGTTTCAATTTCAATCAGGAGATACTTGCCGAGTTGATGAAGGAAGCCAAACATTTGGGAGTAGATATGTTCCTGTTGGACGATGGCTGGTTTGCCAATAAATACCCGCGTAAGAATGACCATGCCGGTTTGGGCGATTGGGAAGTTACTCATGATAAACTGCCCGGTGGTATTCCCGCCTTAGTAAAAGCTGCCAAAGATGCGGATGTGAAATTCGGCATCTGGATTGAACCGGAAATGATGAACCCCAAGAGCGAACTCTTTGAGAAACATCCGGACTGGGCCATTCAACTGCCTAACCGCGAAACGTATTATTACCGCAATCAGTTGGTACTGGATCTCAGTAACCCGAAAGTGCAGGATTATGTATATGGCGTTGTAGAAAACATTATGCAGGAAAATCCCGATGTCGCTTTCTTCAAGTGGGATTGCAACAGCCCCATCACCAATATCTATTCCCCATATTTGAAGAATAAACAGGGACAGTTGTATATTGATCATGTCCGCGGTATCTATAATGTTCTGAAACGTGTAAAGGCGAATTATCCCAATGTCCCGATGATGCTTTGTTCCGGTGGCGGTGCACGTTGTGATTACGAAGCATTGAAGTACTTCACAGAGTTTTGGTGCAGTGACAATACCGATCCGGTGGAACGTGTCTATATCCAGTGGGGCTTCTCCCAGTTTTTTCCCGCAAAGGCTATGGATGCCCATGTGACGAGTTGGAACAAGGCGACTTCCATAAAGTTCCGCACCGACGTGGCCTCCATGTGCAAACTTGGCTTCGATATCGGTCTGAAAGAACTTACTGCCGATGAACTGACTTATTGCCAGACAGCGGTAGCCAACTGGAAACGTCTCCAGAACGCTATAATGGATGGTGACCAGTATCGTTTGGTTTCTCCGTATGAAGGGAATCATATGGCGCTGAACTATGTAAGTAAAGATACAAACAAGGCGGTTCTGTTTGCTTATGACATTCATCCGCGCTTTCAGGAAAAGCTGCTGGCGGTGAAATTGCAAGGTCTGGACCCGAACAAACAGTATAAAGTGGAGGAAATCAATCTGATGCCTGCTGCAACTTCCGGATTGGTCGCTAATGGAAAAGTATATTCCGGTGATTATCTGATGAAAGTCGGTCTGGATGTATTGGGTTTAGGACAAACTCAGAGCCGTGTGATTGAACTGACTGCTCAATGATAGGCTGCTAAATCAGATAGCTAACTCTCCGCTTTTGCCTTATCATTTCTCCTCTTCTGCCTTATGAATTATCAAGTGTTGACTATTGTTAGCCGATATGTTGGCAGTTGTCAGTAAACTTGTTGACGGTAGTCAGTAAGTTTACTGACAACTGTCAACACTTGATAATCCAGTTGCTTTAACGGGATAACTCACTATGCAAAACAGATAAACGCATAGTTATCTTTCATTCAGAAAGCCGTGCGTTTTCACTTGATAAGAGGTGCCCTTTCTGCTCTACCCCAATTGAATTTCTATCGAATAAGGAGCTTTTTGAACGAAACAGGTAACAATACATCTGATATTTTTTTATATTTGCGATACTAATACCCTAAAAAATATGGATGATATCGCTATATGTTGTATGTCCGGTGGATATAAGAATGTGTTTACGCATGGCGTTTTGAGAGCTTTTGAGGAGAAAGGAATAAGTTTTGATCTCTTCTCAGACGAAGAAATCCCTGCCCGGATTAATGACTCCACCATCCGTTTTATAAAGCCTGACCATGATTTGAAAGAGATGGGAGTCGATTTCTATACCATTGCAGGCAACGGCCTGGAAGACGTCTATAATCACGGTCGTGAAAAAGGACTGAGTTTCTGATTTCTCTATGATACTTAAAACAACCGAAAAGACAATGAGAAGATACAATGTTTACTTGTTGCTAACTTTACTTTCCCTCTTCGGGCTGGCAGCTTCGTGCGCCCGGCATGAACCCCGTTTCCGTATCGGGGTATCCCAGTGCAGCGACGATGAGTGGCGCCACCAGATGAATAACGAGATGCTGCGCGAAGCACTCTTCTATGATGAAGTGGAAATCGACATCCGCACCGTGAAGGATGATAATGCCCGTCAGATAGAGGACATCCGCAATTTCATTGAGGAAGGGGTGGACTTATTAGTCATTGCTCCCAACGAAGCCGCCCCCATCACCCCGGTGGTGGAAGAAGCATACGACCGTGGCATTCCCGTTATTGTATTCGACCGCAAGATACTTTCCGATAAATATACCGCTTATATCGGTGCGGACAATTATGAGATAGGAAAAGCGATAGGCCGCTACGTGGTTAATATGCTCCAGGGAAAAGGAAATGTAGTGGAAATATCAGGCTTGACCGGTTCCACATCGGCGATAGACCGACATCAGGGCTTTGTCTCTGCCATTTCCCCTTACCCCGGCATCAAGCTCCTGGGACGTGAAGATGCCGGATGGTTACGTTCCGAGGCTGGACAGAAGATGGATACGCTGCTGTCGCACTTCCCTCAGATAGATGTGGTGTATGCGCAGAATGACCGGATGGCGGCAGGCGCTTATGCTGTTGCCCGGCAGAAAGGCAGGGCGGGGGAGATGCGTTTCATTGGTACGGATGCCCTGTCCGGCGAAGGATATGGTGTGGAACAGGTGTTGAAGGGCGAACTGGATGCCACATTTATTTATCCCACCGGTGGCGACCGGGTGATACAGATAGCAATGGACATTCTGAATAAACGTGATTTCCCGCGCGAAACGATATTAAATACCTCTGCTGTGGACAGTACCAATGCCCAGATTATGCAGATGCAGACCACACATATCGCCACCCTTGACGGAAAAATAGAGACGCTGAACGGAAAGATGAATCATTATCTTGACCGCTATGCTACGCAGCAGGTGGTGCTGTTCGGTAGTCTGTTAGTGCTCCTGCTGGTTGTCGGTCTGTTGGTTGCCGTTTACCTTTCGCTGCGCACCAAGAACCGCCTGAATCGGGAACTCTCCCGGCAGAAGGAGAAGCTCGAAGAACAGAAGCAACAGTTGACGCAACAGAAGGAGCAACTTATTCAGCAAAAGGAGCAGTTGGAACAACTTTCCCATGAATTGGAAGCGGCCACTCACGCCAAGCTGGTGTTCTTTACCAATGTTTCTCATGATTTCCGTACTCCGCTGACTCTGATTGCTGACCCCATTAACCAGCTTCTTGCTGATAAATCCTTCGGGGAGCATTCCCGTCAGTTATTGGAACTGATGAAGAAGAACGTTAATATCCTTCTTCGTCTCGTCAATCAAATCCTCGATTTCCGCAAAGTAGAGAACGGGCGTATGGAACTCCATCTGGAGCCTTTCGACCTGTTGAGTAATTTTCGTAGCTGGAACGATTCCTTCCGTATGGCCCTGCTGAAAAAGCATATCTCTTTCTCCTTCGAAGCCATGCCCGATGCGGATTTCCGCATCATGGCGGACTGCGAGAAGATGGAGCGCATCTACTTCAATCTGTTGTCCAATGCCGTGAAGTATACCCCTGAGAATGGAAAGATAGTTGTGAGTCTGCAAGCCGATGTCGCGAGCCTTCGCTTCTCTGTCTTCAACTCCGGTAGCTACGTTTCTTCCCAGGAAGTGGATGCCATCTTTGAGCGTTTCTATCAGATAGATGGTCATCAGGCGGGCACAGGCATCGGACTGGCTCTTGTACGCGCCTTTGTAGAAATGCATGGCGGGCAAATCACTGCTCAGAGTGATGAAAAGGGAACGACATTTACCGTCCTTCTTCCGGCTCAGAGCATTTCCCAATATCATCCTACCGTGGTGACGCTGCCTGCCGGAGAGACGGAAGTTTCCGCTACGTTAGTAGAAAGCGAGTTATCGGCTGATGAAGAGGAGGCAGGAGCAACGGGACGTCCCACAGTATTGGTTATTGATGATAATGCCGATATCCGTCATTATGTAAAGACGCTGCTCGCCGAAGAATATCATGTACTGGATGCACCGGAAGCGGCTACAGGCATACGCCTTGCCATGAAGTACGTCCCCGATGTGATTGTTTCCGATGTAATGATGCCCGGTATGGATGGCGTGGAGTGTTGCCGCCGTCTGAAAACAGAATTGCAAACCAGCCATATTCCTGTGATCCTTCTCACAGCCTGTTCGCTCGACGAGCAACGCATACAGGGGTACAATGGAGGTGCGGACTCTTATATCTCCAAGCCTTTCAATTCGCAGTTGCTCTTGTCCCGCATTCGTAATCTGATAGATTCCCGTCGTCAGCTTCGCCAGTTCTTCGGTGATAACCAGACGTTGGCGAAAGAGAATATCAGCGATATGGATAAGGATTTCGTTTCCCGTTTCAAGGCGCTTGTGGAAGAAAAGATGCGGGATCCGGAACTGAATGTGGAGGACCTGGGCAAGGATATGGGATTGAGCCGTGTGCAGCTTTATCGTAAGCTGAAGTCGCTAACCAACTATGCTCCGAATGAGTTGTTGCGTCAGGCTCGCCTCAAAAAGGCGGCTTCTCTGCTTGCTTCTTCGGAGATGACGATTGCGGAGATTGCCTATGAGGTTGGTTTCTCTTCTCCCTCTTATTTCACGAAGTGTTACAAGGAGCAATTCGGTGAAAGTCCTACGGATTTCTTAAAGAGAAAGAAATTATAGCTTTGCAGGGACAGGAAACAATAATAATTGCCTACTTTTGTAGTCTGAAAAAGGAAAAGATATTTTATGAAATACAATCTTTGTTGCATTGGATATATTACTTTGGATAAAGTAGTTACTCCGAAAAAGACAGTGCACATGCCAGGGGGAACATCTTTCTATTTTGCACATGCCATCAAACATCTGAGTACGGAAGGATTCCAACTTGTCACTGCCCTGGCGGATAGCGAGATGTCGGTGGTGGACGATTTGAGGAAACAAAACATCGAAGTGAAAGTGCTTCCCAGTGCCCGTTCTATCTGTTTTGAGAATATCTATGGTGAGGATACCAACGAACGGAAACAGCGTGTGACGGCGAAAGCCGATCCTTTCACGGTTGAAAGTCTGCAGGATGTGAATGCCCGTATTTATCATTTGGGCAGCCTGTTGGCAGACGATTTCTCGTTGGAGGTCATCAAGTCTCTTGCTGGCAAAGGTTTGCTTTCTCTTGATGTGCAAGGCTACTTGCGTGAAGTGCGGGATGAAGAAGTGTTGGCAGTGGACTGGACCGAGAAAGAGGAGGCTTTGAAGTATATCCATATCCTAAAAGCCAATGAGTATGAGATGGAGGTTCTTACGCAGTGTGTGGATCCTTATGATGCCGCATTGAAACTGGCGGATTGGGGAGTCAAAGAAGTATTGCTGACATTGGGGGATAAAGGTTCGCTTATCTATGTAGACGGACGTTTTTATGAAATACCTGCCTATCCGGTGGAGAATGTGGCAGATGCTACCGGTTGCGGAGATACTTATATGGCGGGTTATCTTTATATGCGTAATAAAGGCGCTTCCTATCAGGAGGCCGGTTGTTTTGCTGCCGCTATGTGTTCGGTGAAGTTACAAAGCTATGGTCCGTTCAGCGGAACGGAAGAGGAAGTTCTGGAACTGATAGGTAGAACGGTTGTCAGCCAATAAAATCCTGTCAATAAACATTTGGGGTATTCCGAGGTTGAGGCAAAAATCACTTGGTGCATTCCGGGCGAATAATCATTCGCCCGAACACAACATCTCTTCATACAATTCACTTGTAAATAAGAGTTTCTTATTTCAACATCTGCGGCAAGTTTTCCCTTCCCCAGAAGTAATAGACAGCCAGACCTATCCAGCTAGTCAGCAATACAAGGATGGCAACCAATAGTTTTTTCACTCCATCCACATTCCATCTCATAATTTCGAGTACTGCTTTGACGGCAAGCACTACACCGATAATCCAAATAATAAATCCGATCATAATGTTCGTTGTTTTAATTTGATTTAGAAACAAATAAAGGCTACAACCGGTTCGCGGTGCAGCCTTCATTTTTCAGAGTTTATATTTTCTTATTTCAATGACTGAAATTATTCAGCATCTGCACCCCAGTTTTCACGCGCCAAACGCTTGTAGCTGTTGTAACGCCACTTAGCATTGTCTTCAGCTGCCTGGAACAGTTCAGCAGCTTCCGAAGGATATTGCTTCATTACTGATGAGTAACGAACCTCGCTCTTCAGGAAGTCCTGGAAGCCAGCCCAATCCGGTTCTTTGCTATCCAACTGGAACGGATTCTTGCCTTCAGCTTCCAAAGCCGGGTTGTAACGCCACAAGTGCCAGTAACCACACTTAACAGCCTTTTCTTCCTCAGCCTGGCTCTTACCCATACCTGCCTTCAAACCGTGGTTGATACACGGAGCGTAAGCGATGATGAGTGACGGTCCGGGATAAGCTTCAGCTTCACGGATTGCCTTCAAAGTCTGAGCCTGGTCAGCACCCATAGCAATCTGAGCTACGTAAACGTAACCGTAAGTAGTAGCCATCAAACCGAGGTCTTTCTTACGTACACGCTTACCGGCAGCGGCAAACTTAGCGATAGCACCCACCGGAGTAGCCTTAGAAGACTGACCACCTGTGTTAGAGTAAACCTCAGTATCCAGAACCAGGATGTTAACGTCCTTACCGCTGGCGATTACATGGTCGAGACCACCGTAACCGATATCGTAAGAAGCACCGTCACCACCGATGATCCACTGGCTGCGTTTCACCAGATATTGAGTCAGGCCCTTCAGCTCTTTGCTGATCGGGCAACCTGCTGCGATACCTTGTTCGATGATTGCTTCGATCTGCGGAGCCAGTTCTTTGGTCTTATCTGCATCGTACATGTTTTCGATCCATGCTTTCAATACTTCCTTAGCTTCTGCAGGAGCATTGTCGGCTGCCAGGATTTCGTTGAACAACTTCACGATACGTGCACGCATCTTTTCGTTAGCGAGTTCCATACCTAAACCAAACTCACAGAAGTCTTCGAACAGTGAGTTAGCCCAAGCCGGACCGTGTCCTTTTGCGTTGGTAGTATATGGAGTTGAAGGTACTGAACCGGAATAGATAGAAGAACATCCGGTAGCGTTGGCAACCATCTCGCGATCACCGTACAACTGAGAAATCAGTTTCACATACGGAGTTTCACCACAACCAGAACAAGCTCCTGAGAACTCGAACAACGGAGTAGCGAACTGAGAGTTCTTCACGTTAGCCTTGATATCTACCAGGTGTTGTTTGCTCTTTACGTTGTCTGCACAGTAAGTCCAGTTATCAGCTTGAGCCAATTGGCTTTCAAGGTGTTTCATAGTCAGAGCCTTGCCACCCTTCTTCGGGTTACCCGGACAGATGTCGGCACAGTTACCGCAACCCAGACAGTCGAGAACGTCAACCTGGATACGGAATGTCATACCGTCGAATTGTTTACCTACAGCTTTCAGCATCTCGAAGTTGGCACCCTTCTGCTCTTCAGCGTCGAGTACGAACGGACGGATAGAAGCGTGAGGACAAACGTAAGCACACTTGTTACACTGGATACAGTTTTCTGCGTTCCATTCCGGTACGAAAGCAGCTACACCGCGTTTTTCGTATTTCGAAGTACCCTGATACCAGGTTCCGTCTTCGATACCCTTGAATGCAGATACAGGCAGCAGGTCTCCGTCCTGAGCGTTGATCGGACGAACCACTTCGTTGATGAATGCCGGGTCGTTGTTTTCAACTTTAGCATCATCCGGCAGGTTAGCCCAAGCCGGGTCAACAGCCAAAGTCTTGTATTCGCCACCGCGGTCAACAGCTGCGTAGTTCTTGTTCACAACGTCTTCACCCTTCTTACCGTAAGATTTCACGATGAATTTCTTCATCTGTTCTACAGCCTGGTCTACGGGGATCACGCCTGTGATACGGAAGAAAGCAGACTGGAGGATGGTGTTGGTGCGGTTGCCCAAACCGATTTCCTGTGCAATCTGGGTTGCGTTGATATAATATACAGAGATGTTGTTCTGTGCAAAGTATTTCTTCACTTTGTTAGGCAGGTTCTTTGCCAGTTCTTCGCCTTCCCAGATGGTGTTCAGCAAGAACGAACCGTTCTTACGTAAACCACGGGTTACGTCATACATATGCAGGTAAGCCTGCACGTGGCAAGCCACAAAGTTCGGAGTGTTTACCAGATAAGTAGAACGGATAGGGTCGTCACCGAAGCGCAGGTGAGAGCAAGTGAAACCTCCTGACTTCTTAGAGTCATAAGAGAAGTAGGCCTGACAGTGTTTATCAGTGTTGTCACCGATAATCTTCACTGAGTTTTTGTTGGCACCTACCGTACCGTCAGCACCCAAACCGTAGAATTTAGCTTCGAACATGCTGTCGCCGCCCAAAGCGATTTCTGCTTCCTGAGGAAGAGATGTGAAAGTTACGTCGTCTACGATACCGATAGTAAAGTGGTTTTTCGGCATCGGCATAGCCAGATTCTTGAATACGGCGATGATCTGGGCAGGAGTAGTGTCTTTAGAACCCAGACCGTAACGACCACCTACGATAACCGGAGCATTTTCTGTGCCATAGAAGCAGTCTTTAACATCCAGATACAGAGGTTCGCCGTTAGCACCCGGTTCTTTTGTACGATCGAGTACTGCGATTGTTTTGGCAGTCTTAGGTACGGCAGCCATGAAATGTTTGGCAGAGAACGGACGGTACAGGTGAACTGCAACCAAACCTACTTTCTCGCCCTGGCTGGTCAGGTAGTCGATAGCTTCGCGGGCAGCTTCGGTTACAGAACCCATGGCGATGATTACGCGTTCTGCATCTTCGGCTCCGTAGTAGTCGAACAAACCGTATTTGCGTCCTGTGATCTTGGAAATCTCGTTCATGTATTCCTCAACGATGGCAGGAACAGCGTCATAGTAGTTGTTGCATGATTCGCGGTGCTGGAAGAAGTGGTCAGGGTTTTCGGCCATACCACGGGCAACCGGATTCATCGGATTCAGCGCACGTGCACGGAATTCGGCAAGCGCTTCCTGGTCAACCAGCGGAGCAAGGTCTTCATTTTCCAGCATTTCGATCTTCTGGATTTCGTGTGAAGTACGGAAACCATCGAAGAAGTTCATGAAAGGAACACGGGCTTTGATTGTGGCAAGGTGTGCAACACCGGCCAAGTCCATCACTTCCTGTACAGAACCTTCAGCCAACATAGCGAAACCTGTCTGGCGAGCAGACATTACGTCCTGGTGGTCACCGAAAATACACAGTGCGTGAGAAGCCAGTGTACGAGCAGATACATGGAATACGCAAGGCAGGAATTCACCGGCAATCTTATACATATTCGGGATCATCAAAAGAAGACCCTGAGAAGCAGTGTAAGTAGTAGTCAGTGCACCGGCCTGAAGAGAACCGTGAACAGCACCGGCTGCACCACCTTCAGATTGCATTTCCTGTACCAATACTGTTTCGCCGAAGATGTTCTTACGTCCTGCGGCAGCCCATTCGTCTACGTACTCAGCCATAGTCGAAGAAGGAGTGATGGGGTAGATAGCAGCTACTTCAGAGAACATATACGAGATATGTGCTGCAGCCTGGTTACCATCACAAGTGATGAATTTCTTCTGTTTAGTCATAACTAAATTAAATATTTAAGTAAATAAATCTTTTTAGTATAAGAATCCGAACATCCAGAGAGGTATTTGGTTGCCGCGGCCTATCTCAGCCTTTTGCAACGCATACGTCACGTCCGGGTTATTCTTTATTTTTGTACCTTCCGCACAAATTTTGAACGGCATCACTTCGTCTACCATGAAAGAGACGTTTTTATCTCCTTTATGTACCTTATGGTCTTTCCATAAAGTGTTAACGAAGAACGTGTCGAGTACATCCTGTTCTTCCACTTTCACCGGATAAATGGAGTACATCAGGTTAGAGTTGTGCATCATAATCTTTGACGGTTTCTTTGGGAATTCTTCTCCTTTCGGGTAAACCAGATTAATCAGACGCGCGTCTGCCAGATACTTGATATAGTTCATTACCGTAGCGCGGGATGTCTGTACGTCACTTGCCAGTTGGCTCACGTTCGGAGCTTTTGGTCCGTCCACAGCCAACAAATATAGTAATTTTTTTATCTTTGAAAGATATTTCAGCTCAATTTGTTTGATCAGCAGGATATCCACTTCTACCATCATGTTCATTGTTTTCAGCAGATTCTCCGAGAAATTACGTTTTTCAAGGAAGAAAGGGTAGAAACCATGATGCAGGTAATCCTGAAAATAATCCAGCGGTCGTACTTTGGAAAGTACTCCTTTGGCTATCTGTTCATGTGTACTGAGGATTTCTTCGAGGCTGTATGCCCGGAATTTCATTCCTGTCTGCAGGTTCAGAAATTCACGGAAAGAGAATCCGCGCAGGTTATAACTTTTCGCAATGTCACGCAATTCGAGGTTTTCCTCTTTGAGTCGCATGACGGAAGAACCGGTGAAGACAATCTTCAGGCTGGGGAAACGGTCATAGCACATTCGTAGCTCTTTGCTCCATTCGGGATGTTTGAACACCTGGTCGATCAGCAGTACTTTTCCGCCACGTTTCTGAAACTCGTTGGCGAAGTCAACAAGGCTGTGACCGGAGAAATAAAAGTTGTTCATATTGATGAACAGACAGGAACGGTCGGTGCCGAATTTCTCTTTGGCGTACTGCAGGAGGAAAGTGGTTTTTCCTACGCCACGTGTCCCTTTGATACCAATCAGACGGTCACTCCAGTCGATCTCGTCCATAAGATCGCGGCGAACGGGGGCATTGGTGTGCTCAACGAGGTAGGCGTGTGTGCGATAGAATGATTCCATTTCAGTTCTTTGTTTTTCGGGTGGCAAATATAGTGCTTTTTTTAGGATTTGCAAAGTAGAGATAGCAAAAATGTGCTTTAATTTATAAGTTTCTCTTTATTGTGTAAGTTCCTGATTATTTCCTGTATATATTTGCAGAATAATGTGTTGAATCCATCTTTGACATGACGAAAAGACTTGTTTATATATTCAATCCGGAGCATGATATGGCGTTGGCAAGCGGTGAGACGAACTATATGGCGCCGGCTTCCGCCCGACAGATGGCGAGTGACCTGGCGTTGCTTCCTATGTGGTATGCCGAAGCGGGAAGTGCGGTGCTTGCACCGTCTGCTTATAATGCAGACTTCCTGAAAACAAAGAGTGAACTTTTGGGCATGGATGTGGCCTTGTTGACGGAACCGGAAGTGGCTGACGGTAAAGACCGGAAGTTCTCTCCGTGGGGGTGGGACCCTGCTTTGCGGCGGCGTTTGATGACATTGGGGGCAGGTCAGACGGAGCTGCCTTCTGCGGATTATATGAATATTCTGAGAGAGCATTCGCATCGTCTGCAGGCGGTAAAGTTGTTGCCTGGGTTGCGGTTGAATGAATACTTCTGTGGAGAATCTTTTTATTTGAGTACTTTGGCGGAGTGCAGTGCGTTCGTCGAAGGGCGGGAAGCGTGCTTGTTAAAAGCTCCGCTTTCCGGAAGCGGGAAAGGATTGAATTGGTGTAAAGGCATATTTACTACTTTTATTTCCGGTTGGTGTGCCCGTGTCGCTGCTTCTCAGGGTGGGGTGGTAGGCGAACCTATATATAATAAGGTGGAAGATTTCGCTATGGAGTTTTATGCTGACGGGAGAGGAAGGGTTGTTTTTGCCGGATATTCGGTCTTCCACACGGGTGGGAGTGGGATGTATGCAGGGAATGACTTGCTGTCTGACGAGAAGATTCTGCAGAAACTATCGGCTTATGTGCCACAAGAAGAATTTATCAGGCTGCGGACTCGTTTGGAAGAAGAATTGTCAGCTTTGTTCGGTGGCTTTTATCATGGATACTTGGGAGTGGATATGATGATTTGTCACTTTCCGGATGAAGCGCCTGTTTACCGGATTCATCCTTGTGTCGAAATTAATCTGCGAATGAATATGGGAGTGGTGGCACGGCTCTTGACGGATCGTTATTTGGCTGCGGATGCGGAAGGAGCCTTTCGGATTGACTATTATCCTTTAGCCGGTCAGGCTTTGGAGGAACATCGGCAGATGTCGGCTTCGTTCCCTTTGTCCGTAGAGAATAATCGGGTGTGTGCCGGATATTTGCCGTTAGTACCGGTGACGCCTCAAAGCCGGTATCGTGCGTTTCTTTTGCTTACTCTCCCCCAGTGAAAAAGATAGTGCTTTTGCTCTCATGCTCTAACAGTTCGTCTGTATCCCTTTATTCATCGATGTTTTA
>OGJY01000784.1_pt1 | contig 42100 bp, 52 predicted proteins | sample 1572231 | NCBI WGS metagenome assembly OGJY01 (sample SAMEA2582121, study PRJEB24529) | metagenome | biome: Human gut stool | place: China | collected 2011
GTCCGTCCCAGCCCCTCTGGCAGCCCAGCCAGTGTTCCCTGCCCCTGCCTGCCCCCACGTTGCGCCCCCGTACCCGTCAGCGCTGGCGCTTCAGTTTCGACGATTTCGTGGTCGGCCCCTGCAACGCCATGGCCGTGGCTGCGGCCAAGGACATCTGCCATGACGGCGGCTGTGTGGAGACGCTGTTCGTCAGCTCGGCCTCCGGCCTGGGCAAGACCCACATCATGCAGTCCGTGGGCCGTGCCGTGCAGGAGCAGGGCGGTCAGGCCCGTCTGGCCTACCTTTCCGCCGAGGATCTGGCGTCGCGCTATGTGGCTGCCCTGCGCAGCAATGATGTGGAGAGCTTCCGCGCCCGTCTGCGCGATCTGGACGTGCTCCTGCTGGAAGACGTGCATTTCCTCCAGGGCAAGGAAAAGATGCAGGACATGGTCCTGACCGTCATCAAGAGCCTGCAGGATCGCGGCGGCCGCGCCATCTTCACCAGCAGCTTTTCTCCGCGCGAGCTGGAGAAACTGGACAGCCAGCTGGTCTCCCATTTCTGCTCCGGCATCGTGTCGCCTCTGGAGCGGCCCGATACGGAAATGTGCCGCCATATCCTGGAGCGCAAAGCCAAGAGCTTTCAGGTGCTGCTGCCTGACGAAGTCTGTGATCTGCTGGCCGGGCGCCTGCAGGGCGACGTGCGCCAGCTGGAATCCTGCCTCAAAAGTCTGGTGTTCAAGGCGCGCATGCTCAATTGCGGGCTCAATCCCGAGCTGGCGCTGGAAGTGTTGCAGCAGTACGCCACCGTGGACTGCGGCCCGGACTTCGCCTCCATCGTGCGCCTTGTCTGCGAGAGCTACGGCCTCAACGAACGCCAGCTGGCATCCCGTTCGCACAAGCAGCAGTACGTGCTGGCCCGCAATACCATCTATTATCTGGCCCGCAAGCATACGGACATGTCCCTCAAGGAGATCGGCGAGCGCTTCAACCGCCGTCACTCCACGGTCATCAAGGGCATCACGTCCCTGGAGCGCGAGATCGCCAATGAGTCCAGGGTCGGCCGCCAGATCTCCCGTGCTGTGGAGCTCATCGAACGCAATGCGGGTATCCGGCCCGAGATGAGCCTGGCAGGCAAGGTCCCTGCGGCCCGTCATGCGGCCCCCAGCCTGCTTTCCCTGTAAACGATACGCCTGATTTTTGCGAAGGGAGGACATCCGCGGATGACCTCCCTTTTTTGTTGCCTGCGGGAAGGGGCAGCCGGTGCCGTCAGGCCCTATCCCTGCCCATCGCTGCTGCGGCTCTGGCTCACCTGATACGGGGAAGGGCAGGGGGGATGCCGAGGGCGCTTTGCCGGACACGGTACGGCCATCGCTCCCGGGGCTGTGTCGCGATGTTTTCGGCTCTGGAACGGGCAGGAATCCTGCCTGGATGGCGTGGCTCTTTTCGCATTTCTGCCGCTCAGACAGCGCTGTGGCCGCGTCCTCCGTTCTGGGGCGATGTCCCTTTGTTGCATTCCTCTTCCGTCCACTCCGGGGAATGTTGCCCCTTTCTTGCATTCCTCGGTGCGCTGCGGGGACCTGTGGAAGGACGCCCGTAAACAAAAAAGGCCACCCGCACGGAGCAGGTGGCCCTTGATCAGCAGGAGAGAGGCTGCGGCTTATTCGCCGGCCACGGCCTTCTGGTGTTCAGCGATGACCTTGTCGGCCACAGGCTGGGGAGCTTCTTCATAGTGGGCGAATTCCATGGTGAAGAAGCCCTGACCGGCCGTCATGGAGCGCAGGTCGGGAGCGTAGCGCAGCACTTCGCTCATGGGCACGTGGGCCTTGATCTCGGTGACACCGGCGGCGGAGTCGGAGCCCAGCACCTTGCCGCGACGCGAGGAAAGGTCGCCGATGACGTCGCCCATGCATTCGTCAGGCACGGAGACGGTCAGCAGCACGATGGGTTCCAGCAGCACGGGCTTGAGGCTTTCCATGGCTTTCTTGAAGGCTAGGGAGCCGGCCACCTTGAAGGCCATTTCCGAGGAGTCCACGGTGTGGTAGCTGCCGTCGTAGACCTTGACGCGGAAGTCCACCACCTGACAACCGGCCAGGAAGCCGCGGGCGGCCGCTTCCTGGATGCCCTTGTCGATGGCGGGGATGTACTGGCGGGGGATCACGCCGCCCACGATGGCGTCTTCGAAGACATAGCCGGAACCGCGGGGCAGGCCTTCCATCTCGATCCAGCAGTCACCGAACTGGCCGCGGCCGCCGGACTGCTTCTTGTGACGGCCCTGCACCTGCACCTTGCCGCGCACGGTCTCACGATAGGGCACCTTGGGCGTCTTGAGGATGATGTCCACCTTGAAGCGGCGTTTGGCCTTTTCCACCGAAAGTTCGATGTGCAGCTGGCCCATACCGGAAAGCAGGATGTCGCCGTTTTCTTCGTCGCGGGCCAGACGCAGGGTGACGTCTTCGTCCAGCAGACGCTGGATGGCGGAGTAGACCTTGTCTTCATCGCCCTTTTCCTTGGGAGCCAGCGCGTAGGTGATGAGCTGCGGCGGCAGCTTGGGCATGGGCAGGGCAAAGGGCTGCTTTTCGTCGCACAGGCTGTCGCCGGTGCGGGTGTTCTTCAGTTTGGCCACGGCCACGATGGCGCCGGGGCCCACGGGTTCCTTGCAGGGGGTCTGGGTCTTGCCGGTCAGGAAGAGCAGGCTGCCCAGGCGTTCGTTTTCACCGCTGCGCATGTTCTTGAGGGTGGCATCGCCATTGATGGTGCCGGAGAGGATGCGCACCAGCGAAAGCTGGCCGGAGAAGGGGTCGGCCAGGGTCTTGAAGACGAAACCGGCCACGGGGGCGTCGGGATCGGGCTTGCGTTCCTGGCCCAGGGCGTCCACAAAGGCGGGGCGCTCGGAAGCGGCGGGCAGCAGGGCCTGGATGGCGTCCAGCACGGCCACGCCACCCTTGTTTTCCAGGGAGGAGCAGACCAGCACGGGGCAGAGCTCACCGGCTACGGTACCCTTGCGCAGACCGATCTGCAGGTCTTCCAGAGACAGGCTGCCTTCTTCCAGGTATTTTTCCATGAGCTCTTCATCGCTTTCGGCGATGTTTTCCACGGTCAGGTCGTGGAGCAGGCTCACGTCGTCGGCCACATCGGCGGGCACATCGCATTCGCTGACAGCTCCGTCAGCGCCAAAGGTGTAGGCCTTGCCGGTCAGCACGTCCACATAGCCGGTAAAGGCCTCGCCTTCACGGATGGGCACCTGCAGCGCCACAGCCTTGACACCCAGGGTGGACAGGCCGTCGAAGGCCATCTGGAAGTCGGCGCGGTCGCGATCCATCTTGTTGATGACGAAGATGGCGGGCAGGTTTTCGGCGCGGGTGAGGTTCCAGAATTTTTTGGTCAGGGGGCGCACGCCATCCACGGCGTCAAGCACGAAGACGACGCCGTCCACGCCCTTGAGCAGGCATTCCATGTCGCCGGTAAAGTTTCCGTCACCCGGGATATCCAGCATGAAGTGGCGATTCTTGTTCCAGAGGCAGGTAGCCACCGCAGGCTGGATGGAGCCGCGACGACGTACTTCTTCCGGTTCATAGTCGAGGCAGGTGGTACCGTCTTCGATGGCGCCCATGCGGGTCAGAGCGCCGCTATTGAAGAGGAGCATCTCGGCCAGCGACGTTTTGCCGCAGCCGCCGGTGCCTACAAGTGCGTAAGTACGTTGGGTATCCACGGGGTTGGACATGCTAAAACTCCCTTAGTAAGCGATATGGCGAGCCCGGGGCCGCCGGATTTACGAGGGCAACGTGCGACCTTTCACACGGTAGTAATAAAACCATAGCCCGACATGGCCAAAAAGGGAAGTGCCCCAACTTTTTTGCTCAACTTGACATCTGCGCCCGGAAAGACAAAATAGATGGCTGCTTGTGCAAGAATGGGGACAGGCACCTCCCCGGGAGCCTGAAAATCCGTGCCCGGTACGAGTCCTCCGCGTCCCTGCCGTGGCGTGCGGATGGGCACACGGCAGAAAATAATAAAAAATGTTGTGAAAAATTTTTCCAATGCCATAAAAAAAGCCGGGATGTCCCCGGCTTTTTTCGTGTTCGGCTGTCAGGCCGCCGCTATTTCAGGTTGCCCAGAAGATCGCGCAGCCAGTCCGGCACGGCCACAGGACGGCCCTGACGGTTCACCAGGGCGTGCTGGGTGCTGCCCGTGGCCAGCAGGCGCGTCTTGTCCTCGTTCCACATCTCGTATACAAAGCGCATGGACGCGCGGCCCCATTCGCTGATGGCCGTGTGGACCTGCACCAGATCGTCATAGCGGGCCGGGGAACGGTAACGGCACTGGGCCTCGCGGACGGGCAGGATGATGTCCTTTTCCTCCACATCACGGTAGCTCATGCCGCAGGCGCGGATGAATTCGCTGCGCGCCCTCTCGAAGATGTGGAGATACTCCGCATAATACAGAACGCCCATGGTATCTGTTTCACCGTAGGAGATCCGGTGGGTGAACCAGATGGCCGGGGAAGGAAAATCGTCATGCATCAGAAAACTCCTTTGCGTGTGGGGAAGGGGCTCCCGCGTCTGGCGCTGTGCGCCGTGCTGCTGGCTGCCCTGGCGCTGTCCGGCTGCGGGTCGCGGCAGACGCACGAGGAATACCTGATCCCCAAAGGGCCCGCCGTGGGCTTTGAATCGCCCGAATTCTTCACGGAGCATCTTGCGCCCCGGAACCAGGACCTGCAGTCGTGGCGCGAGATGGCGCCTACGGTGCGGAAATCCCTGCGCTATGTCAAGAGCAAGCCCGCCGGGGCCGTGGCCATCGACCGGCCCGGCCTGCGCCTGACCTGGGGCGACATGGAACGCACCCTGCTGCGCCTGCAGGAGCTGCTGCCCCGTCTGGATGCCGAACCGCAGCTCTTCCTTCAGAACTTCCAGTGGGTGGAGGTCCCCTCCGGTATCGCCTATTCCGGTTACTATGAGCCCCGCGTCAAGGCCAGTCGTACCCGCAAGCCCGGCTACGAGCAGGCCATCTACGCCCTGCCGCCGGACATGAAGCAGTACAAGCGCCGCCACAAGGGGCGTTACTATACCCGCCGCCAGATCGAAGAGCAGCAGCTGCTGGCCGGGCGTGGGCTGGAACTGGCCTGGGCCGCTGACCCCGTGGACGTCTTCTTCCTGGAGATCCAGGGCTCCGGCCGTCTGGTCTTCGATGACGGTACCGAGGCCTTCATCAACTATGCGGGCCAGAACGGCCACAAATACAAGAGCTCGGGCCGCATCATGCGCGAGAAGGGCCTGCTCAAGCGCGGCGACATCTTCGAGCAGCGTCAGTGGTTCAAGGACAATCCCCAGCGCGTGCGCGAGATCCTCAACGAGAACCCCAGCTACGTCTTTTTCCGCTACGGCAGCCGCGGTCCCACCGGCGCCATGGGCCATGTGGTGGACGAATGGCTCTCCCTGGCCGTGGACCGCAGCTATATCCCGCTGGGGGCCGTGGTGGCCTTTGGCGTCAACGTGCCGGATGAAAAATACGGCAGTCTGCCTCTGCGCGGCATCGGCTTTGCCCAGGACGTGGGCGGCGCCATCAAGCAGCGGCGCATCGACCTGTTCTGCGGCGGTTCCGAACGCGCCAATTACGTGGCCAGCCATCTGGATGCCCCCGGCCCCGCCTGGGTGCTGGTGGCACGGTAGGGAGCGGGGAAAGGCTGTTTCGAGGGGAGGGGCCCCCCCTTTGCGTTGCTGCGATGCCCGTAGCTTCCTCCGTCGCAACGGGCACGGCGCTCCCAGCGGAAAAAAGGGGGCAGCTCCCCACTCCTCCCCCAAAACCGCTCATATGATCTTTCTGGAAAATCTCCGTCGCTGACCGGCGGGCAATGGAAAAGCGGACATCCTCAGGATGTCCGCTTTTCGTTTTTTGCGGCGTTAGTCTGTGGGTGTCCGGTGGCGGAAAACAGAAAATACAGGGCGGATAGTCTTGCTATGCCGCGAGGCAGGCGTGCGAGATGCAAGAAAAAGCGTACTGCCGGATATGGCGATATAAGACGGCGCGTTACTTTCCGCCGGGCATGCCGCAAGAATCCCTTCGATCAGGCAACAGACATGGCAGCATGACAGACTGTCTTTTCTCCGGTCAGGGGCTGGAAGTCCCTCCCCGCCAGACAGCGATGGAGACCTTCCATGCCGACCAGAGAAACGTTTTTTCAGGGGTGGGGGAGAGTTTGAGAGGGGGCGGGGACAGTTTTTACAAAAAACGTCCCCGCCCCCTCTCAATGATGCCGCTTCAGCAGCGGCGGGCTAACCTTCGAGGAAGGCTTTGTAGGCTTCGGCCGTGGCAAGGATGTCCACGCAGCTGGCCAGCTCGAAGGGGCTGTGCATGGAGAGGAGGGCCGGGCCGCAGTCGATGACCTGCATGCCGTAGGCGGCCAGGAAGAGGGCCACGGTGCCGCCGCCGCCCACGTCCACCTTGCCCAGTTCGGCGGGCTGCCAGGGGATGTTGCGGGCGTTGAACAGGCCGCGCACATAGCCGTAAAACTCGGCATCGGCGTCGCTGGCACCGTATTTGCCGCCGGAGCCGGAGTACTTGGAGCAGACGGGGCCGTGGCCCAGCTGGGCGGCGTTCTGTTTTTCGTGCACTTCGGGGAAGTCGGGGTCGAAGGCGGCGTCCACGTCGGCGGACAGGGCGCGGGTATTGAGCAGCACCTGCGAGACAGGGATGCCCGGGGCCCAGGCGCGGGCCAGGTCTTCGAAGCAGTACTGCAGGAAGCGGGAGGCCGCGCCGGTGGCACCGTCGGAACCGATCTCCTCCTTGTCCCAGAACATGACGGCCATGTTGGGGCAGAGGCGGTTGGTGTTCTTGGCGTTGAGCAGGGCCTCCAGGGCGGTGAAGACGCAGATGCGGTCATCCTGGCCGTAGCCGCCCACCAGCCCCTTGTCGAAGCCCACATAGGTGGCGGGGCCCGCGGGCACGACCTGGAGTTCGGCGGTGACGAGGTCTTCCTCGCGAATGCCGTACTTGGCGTTGAGCAGCTCCAGCACGTGCTGCTTGATGGGCTCCTTGATGTCCTTGTTCTTGGCGGCGGTGGGGGCCGGGCTGTGGCCGAGGATGATGTTCAGCTTTTCACCGTCAAAGACTTCGGCCAGGGTCTGGCTGTTTTGCTTGCGGGCCAGATGGGGCAGCAGGTCGGCGATGGTGAAGACGGGCTCTCCGGCTTTTTCACCGATGGCCACGCTGATGCTCTTGCCGTTTTCCAGCACCACCACGCCGTGCAGGGCCAGAGGCCGGGCCAGCCACTGGTACTTGCGGATGCCGCCGTAATAGTGGGTCTTGGCCTGGGCCACACCGGGCTGCTCGACCAGCGGACGCTGCTTGAAGTCCAGACGGGGGCTGTCGGCATGGGCGGCGATGAGGTGCACGCCCTTCTGCAGCGGGATCTTGCCCTTGCGGGCGGCAAAGATGGCCTTGCCGCGCAGGTTGCGGAACACGGTGTTCTTTTTGAAGTCCTCGCTGAACCCGGCTTCCTGCAGGCGTTTCTGCACATAAGCCACGGTCTCGCGCTCGGTCTTGCAATTGCTGAGGAAATCCATGTACCGCTTGACCAGAGCGTCCATCTGGCGCTTCTGGGTGGCGGTGGTGTACACGTCCCAGGCATTGCGGGGACTGTAGGTGAGGGAAGGCGTTTCTGCTTTTTTCATATCCAGTATCCTTTAGGCAGCGGTACTGCGGCTGCCTTTTCATGGAGCCGATGCCCGGCTGGCCGGAGGTCCGGCAGCCGCGGCAGGGCGTGATGCTCCGGCCGGTGCATGGCCGGGAAGCATGGCCCGCATGGCGCTGTGGAGCGGGGTGCGGGCGGAAATATGTTCTAGCCGGCCAGCAGCCGTTTGAGCAGGGCCGTCAGGCGCGGCAGGTCTTCGGGCAGGAGCGTGCGCGGGTCGAGGCAGAAGCTCCTTTCTTCCAGACGGCCCAGCACCGGCGGCGTGGTATCCAGCAGGGCCTGCTTGAGGGCCGTGGCGCTCATGGCGGCGGGCTCCAGGCAGACCAGGGTGGTGGGCAGGTCGCGTTCCGGGAAGGCGCCGCCGCCCACGCGGGAAACATCCGGGCGCAGGCTGATGCGGCAGGCGGGGCCCAGGGCGCGGCGCAGCCGGGCGGCCAGCGAGCGGGCGGCACGGGCCAGGTCTTTGGGGTCCCGGCAGATGTCGCGCAGGGTCGGGATCTCGCGGCGGGCGCGTTCGGGCTCGCAATAAAGGCGCAGGGTGGCTTCCAGCGCGGCCATGGTCAGCTTGTCGCAGCGCAGGGCGCGGGTGAGGGGATTCTTTTTCAGGGCCTCGATGCGCTCCCGGCTGCCCACGATGAGGCCGCATTGCGGGCCCCCCAGCACCTTGTCGCCGGAGAAGGTCACCACGTCGGCGCCTCCGGCCACCACTTCGGGCACCGTAGGTTCGTTGGGCAGGCCCACGGAAGAAAAGTCCATGAAGGAACCGCTGCCCAGATCCTCGATGACGGGCAGGCCGTGTTCCCGGGCCAGGGCCGCCAGATCGGGCAGGGGCACGGCGGAATGGAAGCCCACGATGCGGTAGTTGGAGGTGTGCACGCGCATGAGGGCGCGGGTGTCTTCGTTGATGGCCGCGGCGTAGTCGTGCAGGTGGCAGCGGTTGGTGGCGCCCACTTCGCGCAGGCGGGCACCGCTTTTTTCCATCACTTCCGGGATGCGGAAGCTGCCGCCGATCTCCACCAGTTCCCCGCGCGAGACGATGACCTCGCCGCCTTTGCAGAAGGTATCCAGCACCAGCAGGACGGCGGCGGCGTTGTTGTTGACCACCATGGCGGCCTCGGCGCCGGTCAGGCGCTGGAGCAGCTCGTCGATGATGACGTAGCGGCTGCCGCGTCCGCCGCTGTGCAGGTCGAGCTCCAGGTTGCAGTAGCCGGAGATGACCCGGCGCACGGCCTCCTGGGCACTCCGGGCCAGCACGGAACGTCCCATGTTGGTATGGATGACCACGCCGGTGCCGTTGATGACATTACGCAGGCGCGGCGCCGTCTTGCGGCGGACGAAGGCCAGCAGCTCGGGCAGGCAGGCCTCCAGGGCCAGTTCGGCGGCATCCTGTACGCGACCGGCGCGGATGTCGTCGCGGCGGCTGTTCCAGAAATCCGTAACGGCCTCGCGCAGCAGGGGGCGGGGCAGGTCGTGCAGGGCCTTGTCCGCCGTCAGCAGGGCATCCAGACTGGCGTCCATGGACGGCAGGGCACGGAAAAGGTGGTTCATGCGTCCTCCTTGGCGCCCTGGGCGGAGGCGGGCTGTTCCAGCAGGTGGGGGTAGAGGCCGTAAAATTCCGCCAGCATGTACAGGGACCCGCTGATGATGACCGGGGCCCTGTCGTCGCCGGGCAGGTCGCGTACGGCATCCAGGGCGTTGCGCACGTCGGGCAGCAGGGTGGCATGGGCCGGGGCCGCAGCGTTGGCGGCGGCCACCACCTGGGCGGCGTCGGCGGCGCGCTCGTTGTGCAGGGCCGGGATGAAGAGCGGCGCGTCACCCAGGGCCCGCTTGAGCAGCATCAGGGCCGGGTGCCAGTCCTTGTCGCCCAGACAGGAATAGATGGCCGCGCGCGGGCGCAGGCCGGACTGGCGCACATGGGCCAGCAGGGCGGCCATGCCGTGGGCATTGTGGGCGCCGTCCAGCAGCAGGGGCGGATGCTGGTCCGTGGCGGGCACGGACTGCAAACGGCCGGGCACGAAGGCCCGGGCCAGTCCCCGAGCCACGGCATCGGGCCGCGGCGTCACATGCAGGCGCGGGGCCAGGGCCTGCCAGGCGTGCAGGGCCACGGCGGCATTGATGCGCTGGTGCGGCCCGGCCAGCCCCAGCGGCATGTTGCCCGGCAGGGGCTCGACGATGTGCAGGGGAGCGGACAGCCGTTCGGCCTGACGGCGCAGGACTTCTTCGGCAGCCGGGAACTGGGGCGCGCTGACCACCGGCACGCGGGGGCGGATGGCGCCGCATTTGTCCAGGGCGATGTCTCGCAGGGTGGGGCCCAGGATGGCGGCATGATCCATGGCCACGGGCGCGAAGCAGGTCAGGTCGCTGGCCAGGGCCGTGGTGGCGTCATGGGCGCCGCCCAGCCCGGCCTCCATGACGGCCAGCTGCACGCCCTGACGGGCAAAGGCCAGTATGGCCAGCACGGTCAGGAATTCGAAATAGGTCAGATCCGGTCGCGCCGCGTAGACTTCCGTGGCCAGCCCGGGCCACAGGTCTTCCCGCAGGGGGACGCCGTCGATGCGGATGCGCTCGCAGGGGGAAAGGAAGTGTGGCGAGGTATAGAGCCCGGTGCGGCAGCCGTGGGCGCGGGACAGGCTGTCCAGAAAGGCGGACGTGGAGCCCTTGCCGTTGGTGCCCACGATCTGGGCCACCACAAAGGGCGGGCGGGAAAGGCCCAGGCGGGAGAGGGCGGTCTCCATGCGCGTCAGGCTCAGGTCCATGTGGAAGAAACCAAGGCCGTCCAGGTGTTCCCAGATCTGGTCGATGGTCGTGAAATGCTTTGCAGTCTTCATGCCGCGACCATGCCACAATTCCCTGTCCTTGTCAGCGCTTGCGCCAAGGGGAAAAACGTTCCATCGCAGGATGGCCGTACGAAAAAAATATTTTATGCCTGTGGCTGCTGCGGCGTACTGACTGCAATTGGTGGCCGGGGGATCGGGCAGCATAGTGATGCCTGTTGCAGACCGGGCTGCTTGCGGCAGTCCCATTCCCTTGCTAGGCTGGATTCCGAAAAGGAGGCTATGCATGATCCGTCTTGAAAAGGCCGGCCGGGAAGATCTGGCTGCTCTTGTACAGTTGCAGGAAATGGTGCGGGCGCGTCTGCTGCCGGAAGGGCAGCCTTTGCCCGAAACGGCCGGAGATTCGCTGGAGGATTTTTTTGCTCACGGCGTGGTGTTGCGGGCCCTGATGGAAGACGACACCATGGTGGGTGCCGTAGGCGGGCGAGAAGTGGACGGCGGACAGCATTTGGCCCAGCTGTTGGTGCATCCGCAATGGCAGGGACAGTATGTGGAGACCATGCTGCTGTTGCAGATGGAAAGCCTGCTGCCCGAGGCCCGGCGCGAACTGCTGTTCCCGGCACGGGATGCCGCGGATCTGCGGCCACTGCTGTGGCTGGGCTATACCGTCAGTGAAGAGACGCCCCTGCCGCACGGCCTGACCCTGTACCGGCTGGAGAAGTCATCGATCTAAATGCCGGATGATTCAGAGGGGGACAAGGGCAGGGCCGTATATCCAGTCAAAACAGTGATGCCTTGAGAGCAGATTTTCTGCATTGAAATGCCCAGCTTTTCCATAGTGTGATTCTCGCCGTTCTGATTTCTGCCTACAGAAAAATTCCACTTTATGGAATAAACAGGTGTAGTCTGAGGAAGCATGACGGGAGAGGAAAGAACATGCCATTGGCACTTGGAACAGTTATCCTCGTCCTCGCTATCATACTTCTACTTGGACAAGGGAATTTTTTCAGAGGATGCGTGCGGTTTTGGAAAGCCCAGCTGATACTTCTGGTCGTATATCTGCTGCTCTCTGGCTGGGCGTGTATCTGTGCCCTGTTGAATTGATTGAGACTACGGACGATCTATCAAGTCGGCATTTCCATCCTTGCTAATATTTTTTATTTTACTAAGCTTGGTATAGATCCACTGTAATCAAGGTAATGAAAGGTATGCTGGAGTAACTGTTTTTTGTGAATTATTTCTTGGAAACGGAGAGGATTATGGGGCGCCTTGTAAAAGACGAGAAGGAACTTGCGCAAGCAATCAAAAATAATGTAGACTATATAGAAGTAGAAGGTGGAATAAAAGATTTTTTTATAAAGGTAAAAGGGACTGGAAAAATTGCATGGACATTGTGTATAGGATGTCTTGCAATTGCTGCTGCCACGACTGCTTATATGGTCACGAAAGAGGATGGAGATATCAAAAAAACAGCAGTTGCAGCTATATCTGCAACTGCAGCTGCCGGTATACTTGGGCCAACAACAGCTGCAACATGCGTGATGATGGCAGTTGCCGCTGGTGGTGTCGACGTGCTTAACAAGCTTCGTGAATATCGTATAGAAGAACAAGGGGACAGGCTGTTTCTTGTAAAATAGAAATTATGGAAATTTGTATATGGTATAAATACTATTTTTGACTATAAATAAGTAGAGTTGTCTCTTTAGATCGATATCAGTAATGAAAAGTTGATATCCAAGAAGCACGGAGAGGAATTCCAGATAGATTTTCCTCGTTCCTTCCATCCGCATGTGAGGACCGTTGCCCCAAAAGCAAAGTCTGGAAGTCAGCCACAGGAGAATGTCCACTTCTGTTATGCGGGATAAAAAAAGGTGGATACACGCGGGCATGCATGTATCCACCTGATAGTTCCATGGCGCGCCCGGGAGGATTCGAACCCCCGGCCAAGAGCTTAGAAGAATACTGACGGTAGTGCCCATGAGTGCCTTTAAGCACTTATCCCCTTGATTTTCAAGTCTTGCGGGTGATAGCAGATACCCATAACTGCCCATGGAATCTAAAAAGGTGGGTGACAAATGGGTGACAAACAGCGATGGCATACGTTGCCGGGGAAAGAGGGGGTGCTGTATCGCGAGCATCCCACGCGGAAGCATGGCCGTGGACCTGACCGTTGCCTCTCGATCCGTTACAGGGTTGGAGAGGGCAAGCGTGTCCATGAGTCGCTGGGCTGGACCAGCGAAGGCTGGACGGTCGCCAAAGCCGTCGCCTTGCTGCGCGAGCTGAAGGAAAATATCCGCACAGGAAAGCGTCCGCAGAGCCTGCGCGAGATGCGATCCATGGCTGAGGAGCAGAAGCAGCGCGAAACCCAGCTTGCTCGTAGAGCACAGATAGCCGATTTGACCTTCCGAGAGCTGGCAGAGCATTACACCATGTGGACTCAAGCGCATCGCGCCAGTCATACCAAGGTCGTCCAGTTGCTGGCAACTCATATTCTGCCCATCCTTGGAGATCGTCTCGCACGAGAGATTACGCCGCAGGACGTGGCTGATCTTGGCCGAGTTGTCGCTGCCAAGCGGCCTCTTTCTGGACGGAATAAAAACAATCCCGCAGCCGGGCTTTCTCCCCAGACGGTTTTGCACATCCTCAAAACCGTTCGGGAGGTCTACAATTACGCATTGGAGACGCCAGCCCCAGGCGCTCCAGGCATCATGCTGTTCAGCGGCGCGAATCCGGCGATTTTGAGCCGCCGCAATCGCGCTATCATGCTCCCCAAAATGGACAGCCGCCGACTCCGCGTCCTGAGCGATACAGAGATCACGGAGCTGCTTAGTTACAGGGGACGGCGTGGGGAGTCCGTGGAGATCCACGACATGATTTTGCTCTCCCTGGATACAGGATTGCGCGCCGGGGAGCTTCTCAACTTGCGCTGCGAAAGCTGCGATCCTGAGACCGGAGCCATTCGCGTGCTTATCGGAGCAAAAGATAGCGCTCGGTCCACAAAAGGTGGAAAAACACGCATCCTCCATGCGGGGCGTCTTTTCCCCGAGGCGCTCTCCATGCTGCGCGAACGCCTGCAGCGTATCCCTTCGGGTTATCTTTTTCCTGGTCCAGACGGACATGTGCGCTCTCCGTTCAGCCTGCCGCGTGCAATGCATCGCATCATGGACAAGCTCGGCTTTAACGATGGTGTCACCGATCCGCGCAACCGGGTGGTCTGGCATACCCTGCGGCACACGTTCGCCACACGGATGCTGGAGGCCGGGCTGGACATTTATGCCCTGAAGACGCTCATGGGCCACGCCAGCGTCACGACCACGGAGATCTATCTCCATATCTGCGACATGGACAAGCGCCGGGCCGCTCTGGCCAAGGCAGAGCTGGCCCGGCAAAAGCTGGTTACAGGGACGGGGGAACAATGAGCGTCACTCCTTTGGCTTCGAGATAAGCGAGGAAGAAGGCCGTCGGGTAGACGACAGCGTCGCCCATCTTCATACGGAACTTGGGGCCATTCCCCAGATAGTCATCGTTAGAGACGCTCTTGGAGCTGATGGCACCGCCGGTGAAATACTTGACCTCCTTCCTGGCGATCATGGGAGGAAGCTGGTCCAGGAAGCAACCCAGCACCTTCAGCTGGGGCGGATCGGGAATCTGGGCGACATTACTCATGATCTGACCTCCACAAAGCGCGTCAGCGCCGCATCGCGGGCGATGCCCCACGGGCGCTTGCGCATGGTAAGCCCGGCGTCGCGGGCGGCCCCCTCCAGATCTTCGGGGCGGCCGTGCCAGTGGAACTGTGCCTGGGCGACAACAGACAAAAACTTGAAGCCGAAACTGCGATCCGTCTTGTAACGGGGGAGCACGAAGCGCAAAACCTCGCGCAGGGCCGCCTCGGCAGGACGGGTCGTTCCCTGGTCAGGGACAGCGTGCATCTTGGTGTAAAAGGGGCATGTCATGGCCAGACGTTGCCCGACGGGGCAGGACAGGCAGAGCCCCAGCTCCTGTCGGGAGGGAGTGCTGCAGATGATGCCACAGCACTCCCCGGAGCTGATGACGCGCCCCAGACGAGGGCAGGTCACCGGAGAGCTGTTCATGCCGGGTCCTCTCCGGAGACGGACTCCGCTGGCAGAAGGGCGCGCAGGCGTTCGCACTTGAGCGCGACACTGGCGTCGAGTTCATCGGACATGAAGGGCTCGGTGCGCAACTGGTCGATCATCACCAGCACGTCGCCGATGGCATCCACCAGATCCTCACGGGAGCCGCAGCGGCCGCGGCGCAGGTGGCTGATGGCCACGATGGCCTCGGCCAGTTCTTCCTGCAGGATCTGCAGCTGGGCATCCAGACCAAAGTGGCGCATGACCTGCCTGGCGAGGGATGCATCCATCAACAGGGTAGACATACGGACCTCCTACTGCCGTGGAAAGATATCGTCGGCGAGAGGGGCTTTTTTGAGATGCGCCACGATCTCGCCCAGGGCCAGCGTGCCGAACTCCGCCACCTCGGACATGCAAAGCGCTCCGAACGCGGAGCGGAAGCTCAGGTGCGATTCTGCAGCATCCCCGAAGGCGATCATCACGCAGATCATCCCGCGGGCGCCTTCCTGCTTGCCCCGATCCATGAACTCCTTGACGCCGCGCAGGATATCGGCGCGTTTCTGGCCGGTGAAGGGGGAGATATCGTCGTCCATACTCACCTCGTAAGGTCAAAATATATTTCCGTCCCGCGCTCATCGCAGCCCGGGAAGGCACGCATCAGAGCCGTCACCAGTGTGTCCGTTGTCTGGCAGGCATAGCGCCATGCGCCCGTGCGGGCATAGAGCGGACAGGTGGCTCTGGCATCGTCCATAAGGGTCAGGGCCGCCGCCAGCATGGCGCAGGCCAGAAAAGCTCGGCGCTCAGGCGGCAGCCCTGTTTTTTTGAGGTAGGGGCGCAGGCGGTTCTCCATTTTTTCCAGCGCATACTCGACCTCGCGCCGCCTCTTGACGCGGGCAGCGTACCCCGTGGCCACAACTGCCAGCCACTTGCAGATCTTGGTGTATTGCTCCGGAGCAGCCTTTTCAAAAATCGGCTTCCAGAGGCGCAGGACATGGAACAGGACAGAGATGGCCACCTTGCACTTTTGTGCCTGGCGCAGTTCCGGCAGGTCGGGGATCATATCCGCCACGGCCCGCAGCTTTGCCCGTTCTTCAGGAGACAGAGCGCCCATACTTCCTCCTACGCCACGGCTGCTGCCCGGCGCTGTCCAGCCTGCTGCAGGAATGCCAGCAGGGCACGATGGGTCATGCTCAGGCGCTGGGGCGGCAGGCCACGCAGGCGCACCAGATAGCTGGCTGTCTTGACAGAGGCCGCGGGCTTTGCATACAGTTCTTGGGACATAGCACTCTCCTTTGTGAGGGTTCAGGCCTCGGGCGGTACCAGCGCCCGGGGCCTTTTTTGTTATTCGGGGGATAGCTGGCGGTCATGGACCTCGCCCGCCAGCGTCACCAGCTGCATGATGGCCTCCACGGCCTCGTGGCTCAGGCGGCGCATCTCCTGCAGCTCTTCCGCCGTGATCTTGCCGTCCGCGATCTGCTCCGCCGCCGCCACGGCGAATTCCCCGAACTCGCGGATGCTGACGCTCAGGCCCGTGACAAGCTGCACCGGCCCGTCATCCGGGAGGCGCAGGGACACGAATGCACCGCCGCGCTGCCTGGCCAGGAAGACCAGCGGCAGATCGCTCTCGCAGACGTCCATGAGCGGCAGGAGCAGCTCCGCACCCAACTTGTGGCCGGGCTGCTGCGAGAGCTCGCTCATCAGGGTGGGGTAGGGCTTGCCCACCAGGTCCGCCACAGTGCGGGCATCCAGGCCAGAGGGGGCCGCCTTGACCATGCCATGGACCACGGCCGTGAGGGAGGGATAAGGGGGACACTTCATGCAAAATGCTCTCTATTTTTTGCGTAGTTCTTTCGCTGATAACGCGGTAGTGATGAGATAGGTAAAAAACTAATCCCTGGGCTTGGGCCCAGTTGGGACGTCCTCGGCCCGCGGCAGGAGGTCTACAGGTACGTCCAGGCGATACCGCAGAGCACGATGATGACGCACCGGCATACGATCTTTATAGAGACAATTGCTGGCTGCACGGCCGGAAATCCCTAAGATCTGGCCAATGAGCTTAAAGGTTACATCGTGCTCCAGCATCCAGATCTTGAGCTTGAGAATGCGCGCTTGCCTGCCCTGTTGGCTTGAGATAGACTGTTGCATAAAAATTGCCCTTTTAGGTTCAGGGGTTGCATTTAACTCCATGTGCATGTGAACAAAGTGAAAGATTCTTTCGCTTTTGTCAATGGGGATTTTTCGTATAGATGAAAGATTTTAATAAGAACGAACTATTCGAGAGAGTTACAGCTGCAGGGAAATTTTTTGGCGGTCTCCCCGCATTCGCGGAGATGATCGGGGTCCAGTACCGGACATTCCTCGGCTACCTGAACCAACGACGCCAGAACAATTTGTGGCCGCTGCTGCCCGCCATACTGGAGGCCTATCCCCGCCTGTCGCGGCAATGGCTCTATTTTGGCGAAGGCCCCATGCTCATTGGGCACGGGACGCCCCTGGACAGGCCGGTCCCGCTGCAGGAGATCGCGGCCGCGGCCGAAGCCATGGCCGCCGAAGCTGGCGGGGCCTGGGGAGATGTACTGACCTACATCGTGGATGCCGCGCGAGCAGAGGCGGAAAAGCCAGAGCCGGTGGCAGACAATCACCAGATCCAGGAACTGCAGAACAAGCTGATGGCTGCCCAGGAAAGAATCATTCAACTTCAGGATGAGCTTCTGGCCAAGCAGGACGGGAGAGCAGGGGCCCCCAAGGCTGCACTTGTCCGTACTGGAGATTCTGCTGCCCGCTGGTAGCCTGGAGACAATAGGAGGGGACAAATGAGGATGAGGCATGGTGTGGGAGTGGTCATTTTGGCTGGCCTGCTACTGGCTGGATGCCAAAACCCCACTGCCCCGGAAGCCCAGAGGCACCTCGAAAGTCGCTTAGAGGCCCTGTGTGACCTGTACGAAAAAGGAGAGTCCAGCGCCCAGAGGCAGACCAATGAGGCCGCGGCCGTCGAGCAGCGTAATGCTCTTTTCCGGCAGATGGCCGCGAGCCCTGCTTTTACGGGATGGATCTGCACCGTCAAAGATGTGCATCCGGCCCCCCTGGCCACACGGCCGGAGCTTGTCCTGGATCTGGACTGCGGCTTTTTCGGCCTCCGCAACGCAGGTGATCTGGTCGAGCGCAGCGGTCCTCCGCCACAGGCCATCATGCAGGACGGCCCCCTGTATGGCGTTGTTCAGTCCCTGGGCAAGGGGGACAGAGTAAGCGTGTCCGGAGAGTTCCAGGTAGCCCATGGCATGATCCGGGAATGCAGCCTCACCACCGGTGGCGGCATGAGCGAGCCGGAATTCGGAGTGATCTTTTCCAGCATCCAGCGCCAGAAATAAAAAAAACCCCTCCCAGTTAGCGGGAGGGGATTTTTTACCCCAGACGGCTACGCACAAGCTGCTCAAAAAAGTCCATCCTGCTCTGGCCCGTAGTCGCCAGAACGGCATCCACCAGCGCCCAGGCTTCAGCCGTCATCGTCACCTGACGGGTGACAGACGGTGGTCGCCGCGGCTTTGAGTCCCGCGCGCCCTTTGGCCTGCCAGCCCCAGGGCGCGATCCGCCCCGGGGATCCTTTTTTTCTTCAGTCTGCATCACCTTCCTCCAGAATGATTTTTTCCACGGCTTCGGGCACAGCCAGGCCGCGCAGTTTCTGCCGCTGCCGATACGCCCGGTGCAGCTCCAGCCAGTGCTGCCAGCGCTCAGGGTCAGCTCGCATCCTCTGGTATGCCGCCCGAGCGGCTGTCCGGATGCGTTCCTGTTCTGCAGGCGGCAGCTCACTGATAGGCGGAAGGCGGCGGGGATGCTGGGCATAGTAGGCGTTTTGATATGCACGGTACTGCGCACGATATTCTGGGTCTGTCCGGTACAGGAGAGCTGAGATGGCCGACCAGAAGCGGATGCGCTCTCTCCGCAGCGCTGCCTGACACTCCGGGCGATCACAAATGAAGGACGGGTGGGAGTAGCTGAAGGCCCTCCCACACACGGGGCAGGTCTTCGCCCGACATTTCTCACAGCAGTCATACAGTCGCCGCCCCGAAACCATCATCCTCTCCTGCTGTCGTGCCGTCACGGGCAGCTTGTCCGTGGGCAGGTCGAACTCCTCCCCGCAGTCACAGCGGCAGTGCCAGAGCCCCTGCCTGCGCCCGCCATATGTGGTCATCTCCACCAGATCAAGAACGGTCAGATGCCCGAACCGCATGCCCGTCAAATCTCGCATCCGGGCCATATCATCCTCGATGCCACGCCCCGGCCATTGACAGGCCGGGGCGGTTATGGTTCTTTATTTTTTGCTTACTTCCCCACGTCCGTGGGGGTGACCAAAAGAGCCCGGTTCTCGCAAAACCGGGCTCTTCTTACATCCCGGCCAGCTGGCGCAGTCTCTCGGATTCTTCGGTCAGCGGAATGATGTACTTCCGCCACTGCGCCATCGCCGCATTACGACTGCGACCGTTGGCGACGTAGCGCAGGCCCTCCTCGCTCCAATTTGCGGTCCAGCAGCCGCCACCAGAGGGCATATCTCCGGGCAAGGTGGATTGGAACTGGTAGGACTTACCATCGACCTTGACAGTGTAGAAGAGGCCGTCAAGCTCGATGATTGCATGGCCAAGTTCATCTTCACGGATGATGTTCCAGGTATTGTTCAGGGATTCAGAAGCCTTCATGTTTTTCCCCTTTGTTTCCCGTCCGGCTTTATTGCCGTCCGTGAATTCTTTATGGTGTATTTTTGATTTTTTGTCAACATAAAAAATCAAAATAGGCACAAAAAATCCCCGCCTGAGCGGGGAAAAAGAGGTTGCCTGCCTTAGCATGCACAGGTGAGCACCATGCCTGTGAGGTAGTCAGCTCCGTCGGGGATGCCGTATGCCCGGCGCGTGGCATTGCCCACACGATATCCCTGCCATTCGGCCACAGCCTCGGCCACGGCCTGCTCGAGTGCATGGCCACGATCAAGATAACAGCGAACGGTGTCGGCAAACTGGCGGCCATGGCGGCTATCCAAAAAATCCCTGACCTCGGCCTCATCGCAGTGCGTAGCCTCCGTGATGAGGGTCAAGGCAATCGGCCAAGCGACCTCTGCGGGCTCTCCCACGGATCCAAAAAAACCATACCACGGGTTCTGAGATTCCAGCATTTATGACCTCCAGATAGATAGCTCTGAGTGGGGGGGGAGGAGAGCCCCCCCACGATTCTACGATCCCCTTCTCGCTCTCTGGATGGGCGTCTCAGGGTAGATGAGGGCACAGCATCCAGGGCCATATTTGCAGCGCCTGCAGTTGCCATCGCATTTTTCCCCATTCGCGTCGCGGTAGATCTCGGCGCATGCGGCCGCCCGGAAGGGATTCTCCCTATCGCTCGCGTCGGCGGGCTTCCAGGCCATGCAGGCCCTTCCTTTGCACTGTCCACCCAAAAAAGGGCATTCTTTCATCTTGGCTTCAACTTCAGGCAGGAACATTTTTCAACCTCTTGTATTTTATTGTTTTTTGCCATTCGGCATGTCTGTGTGTTCGCTCTTTCCCAGAGAGGTTGCAAGTCTTTTCTGGCTGATTTTATTCATCTTTTTTGATTTTTATCCCCAGTCCCGGGGCGGCGTTGACGGCTTTTTTTCGCAGCCGATAGCGGCTGTGCTGATAGACTCGCAGCAGCATCGTCGGATCGGCATGTCCCATGACCTCAGCCACCGCCTGGACGTCGGCGCCATGCTCCAGCGCCTCTGTGGGCATGGCATGGCGCAGGGAATAGGGGGTGATACGGCGGGCGATTCCGGCGGCCTCACGTGCCTGGTGCCACGCATGGCCGATGCAGCGCACCTGCCGTCCATGCCAGTTGATGACCCACGGGCAGCCGATGGAAGCGTCCTCCTGTGCCCAGAGACGCATGAGCGGCAGCACATCATCACGGATCGGCACGAGGCGGCTGTCCTCCCGGGCGCCTTTTGAGGCATTGGGCATATGCATTTCCGCCGCGGCAAGATCAACGTCGATCCAGCGAAGACGAAACAGCTCGCTGGGACCGATGCGTGGTCCAGCAGCCATACCCAGCACGATGACCCTGCGCACATGCGGAGCTGCCACCTTGTACATACGCAGGGCCTCTGCTCTAGTAGGGGGTTCGATACGTCGGGCCTTGGGGCGTGGCAGGCGCATCCCGGCCAGCAGGGATGCCTGAAGCCTGCCGGTTTCCACGCCCCAGGAAAATACGGTGCGCAACAGGCGGGCCCGATGTGTCGCCGTGGTCAGCATGACACCCTGGTCACGCTGCGCGGCCAGAAAGTCCTGGACCTGTCGCGCCCCCACACGCCGGGCTTGCCAGCCACCAAACATGGCCAGCAGGGGAGCCAGATGATGACGGGTGCTGACCTGCGTCACAGGTCTGGTCAGCTGGTGAGTCAAATAGTCCTCTACCAATTGCCGCACGGTCAGGGCCGCGCGACGTCGTTTGATTGCAGCCATAAAGCCTCCTTGCAGGAGGCCTATAGCAGTCTGCCCTCCAACTCTGCCATGAGGGCAAGAGCCTCTTTTTTACCCATGCGCGGCCCTTCGTGTCCGGAGAGACGTATCCACCAGCGGTTTTTATAGCAGTGGGTGGCACTGACCGTGCCGCCCTGGCTGGAGGTCAGGCCGCGGCACACCCCCGGCAGGAGCCAGTGTAGGGGATTCAGGTCCCGCCGGTTCCAGGCCCATCCGATCCAGTTTGCCAGATCCACGGCCAGCCCGCGCAGCCCGGCCTGCAGAAATCGATCCTGCCAGAAAACGCAGTCCTCGGCCTGGATGCAGGCCCCATCGTGCGCCCACGCCCCGAAACTACGCACCGAGAAGCGGCTGCGAACGCCCCAGTTGCGGATCACGCAGCGGCGCATCAGCACACGCACGCCATCCTGCGCCTCCGGAGCGCGGCGGCCGATGTCGCGCACAATGCAGTCCTCCAGCACCAGCTCCGCGCCTGGGTCCGTCTCCGGGTAATCCCCGTTGCCCCACAGGACCCCTTTGCCTACCCTGGCCACGCGGGTCTCGCGCACCACGGCCCGGGCCCCATCCACCCCGGAGAGGCCCTCGTCGAGCCTCTCCAGCGGCCAGCTGCCCAGATCCACCACACAGCGGCGGATGAGCACAGGCCCATCGCTGCCATAGACGGTGATGCCGTCACCCCCGGCGCTTATGGGCGCCGTGATGTACTGGTCCTCGATGATACGGCCGAAGCTGCCGGGCCCGTCATTGCTTGTCATCCAGAGCACCTCCCGTTGCATGCTTGACGCGGTCCCGTTCTTCGGCCCGCTTGGCATTGTTGAATCGGTCCAGCGTGCCTACCAGGTAGCCGGTGATCCGCCGCACGCGCTCGAACGGCACGCCCTGGCCGCGCGCTTTGGCGGTTGATATCTCATGATCCATAGCGCCTCCTAGATGGTACGGGCCTCCGCCAGCACCGCCGGGAACGCTGGCGGATACAGAGCATCGCGGATGCCCCAGGCCATGGCAGCGGCGGCCTCTCGAGGAGCGAGACATCCCGTCCCCGTCCCCATGCCCGGGATGGCTACGCGCTCCAGTCCGGCATCCAGCGCACAGCGCACCGCAGCCCGTGTGGCCAGATAGGCTGGCTCTGCCGTCTCCAGAACGCGCGGCACACGCATGGTCGGTGCACTGATGCACCAGGGAATGGGCGGATAGCCCGTCTCCACCAGCAAGGCCTGCCCCACCAGCAGCTCGCCGTTCGCCTGCTCCCGGATCATGCGCTGGAGCCGCTGCTGGAGCTGCGGACCGAAGCAGCGCGTATAGAGGGCATCCAGACCGCCATCCATGAACCCGTAGCTATTGGCCGGGCTGACCACAGCCAGCACGTCCAGGGAGAGGATGTCCCCCTCCACCACCCGCACACAGTTGGAGAGATCAGCGCCGATACGCTCTCTCCAAGCTGCAGCCAGATGGGGCTGTACCGCACAAAGGACGATTTCCATGCCGCCTCCCTGACTTAGATCCCGGCGGGGAGATCAGGCCACGGGGTGGACTCCCCGCCGCCATCCCAGGGTGCGCCCTCCTGAGAAGGCAGATCACGCAGGGCCTGGCGGTAAAGCCGCACGGCCTCTTTGAGGGTATTATTCAGCGGGTAGTCCTGCATCAGCAGGTAGTCCGTGGCGGTAAGACGCCGGTCACGCTCGGCGCGCAGGCGCTCGAAGCGGGCCGCCTCGCTGTTGTACTCGGCCAGCCGGGCAGCTTCCGCCTCGGCTGCAGCCTGTTCCTGCCGGGCTTTTTCTTCCTCCCACGCCTTCACATACGGCGCTACCAGATCCGCGTAGATGTCGGCGTCCAGGACTTCATTGTGGGGAGGATTTTTTTCACTGCCCAGCCATTCGATATGCCCCTTCTCCCCATCCCACTGGAGCGCATGCATCCCGTCCGGAGCCGCATACTCGAAGCACAGGGCGTATCCATCCACGATGATGAGGCGGTCAGCAGGGACAACGGTGACTCTTGCCATATCGTATCTCCTTGTTTTTTTTGCCGCATAGCGGCGGTTGAAAATGTCTTTCCGGCACTGTGGGCGCGACTACACTGACTGAAGCGCAGATGCCAAGCCACAAACACAGTTCGCGAGGCTGGTGGTCAAATAGCACTGGTACACGGGCTGCCATGTCCCGCGAGAAAATGCCTAATGAACCGATTGATAACAATAACCCCTTGGAAGCGACGGGGAAAAGCCAATCTCATACCCACACGCTTTCTGGTATGTCTGGTGAGGTGCAGAGCCTTCCGCCTTATTACGCCTTGGCCCTAATCATGCGCATCGCATGATGTAGGCGAGAGAATAGTACGGAGGTAGGCCGTTAGCCTCGCCAGACGCCCCGGAAAGCGCGTGGGTGTGGGGTTGGGAGCCACCGGTCGCAGAGGTATTTCCCGACTTGGTATTGACCCACTGTCGATAGCGGGTCCCCTCGCCGTTGTATTCGGTCGGGATATTGATGCCATGCCCATGACTGGCCAGCTGCTCCACGGTGAGGGTCGTGTCCCCCACAGTGCCGGAAAGACTGTGTGAATGCGTCTCCGAGCCGCCTGTGGAGCCAGCGGGCACGGAGTCCGACGCGCCTCGAATCATGCGGCCGCGCAGGTCAGGTACGGTGCCGCCTTTTCCGTCGCTGCCGCCGTCACAGAGCACCCATCCGGTATCGGGCTCACTGCCGCCCAGGGGGATGGGGTGGCGGTTCCCCTCGCCGCCGAACGTGCCCGCGAACGCCACGATGGTCCCCGGGATGGCAGCGGAGACCGTCACATCCAGTGTGCCGTCTTCTTTGGCAGACAGGCCGGATCCTGGTTTGACGATACCGGCCTTTTCCTTGGTGGCGACGGCCACCTTTTCCGTGAACAGTTGCTGGAGGGCTTTCCACAGCTGGCCAAGGTCGTCGCCACTGGGCTCCAGGCCTGCCTGCCGGATGACCTCCACGATCTCGCGCTGGGGATGTTCCACGGCCTCGGCAGGCACGGCACTGCCGCGGACCTTGCCGGGCTGGCCGGTGACGTACTTGGCATCGGGGTCCTGGGATCCGGCGGGGGGAGTGTATTTCATGCTATTCTCCTTCTTGGTAGGTAAAGGTCAGCAGGGTGTGGGCCAGCTTGTCGCGCAGCATGACGCACTCCAGGGAGGCGGCGGCGCGCCAGTCCATGAGCAGCTCACCGCACAGGCTCTCGCCGCAGCGGAAGCGGAGCAGCCGGTCGCCGTGGACGATGACGTTCCACCACCAGCGGATCTCCGGCACGGCCAGATAGCCGATCTCGGGATGGGCCTGGATTTCCTCCGGCGTCAGGCCGGACGGGTCAGCGCACTGGTGGATGCCGCAGCAGAAAGGCCAGTGCTCCTCGATGGTCACGTCGTACTCCAGCGAGTCGGCCACGCCGTACCAGTAGGCCAGATCCTGACGTCCCTCGTCGCGCAGCTTTGCCAGCACGGCGCTGCGGCGCTCCTGCAGGGTGGTCCCGGCGGGCAGGCAGGTATCAGGCAGGCCAAGGACGCGCTCCCAGTCCTCCAGCCCGGCGATGGCGCTTGTGGGCAGGATCTCCATGAGCAGCAGGCGCATGGCCATATCCAGGCGCTCCAGCTCATCCGCCGAAGCCTGCAGCACCGCGGTCAGCACGGCGCCCGGAGCACGGGTCCAGGCCTGGCCCTGCGGCAGCAGGTGCTGGAGCATGCGCAGGTAGTCGGCAGCGGAGCGGGCGCGCAGATCAGTCTCAGGCATGGCTCTCCACCTCGCCCTCAAAGACCACCTGCGTGAGCCGCGGCAGGTAGGCCGCAGGCACCACCACGTCCTCGGCAGGCTCCAGCAGTTCATGATCCTGCTCGCCGGGGGTCAAGGACACAGCCTCGGAGATATGCGAGCGGTAGAGCACGCTGTCCGGAGCGCCCTCACGGGAAAAGACGTCCTCGATCTCGGCCCGGACAGCGTCGCGCAGAGCCTCCGTGTCCGGAGAGATGCGCAGGCGCACGGTCACATCCAGCGGCTCGGGGGCGAACACGGCCAGTTCTTTGACCGTGGCCGGGCGCAGCGGCTCGATGTGCTCCTGCACGCGCTGCACCATCTCTTCCGAGGGGAACGGGTCCTCCTGGGCGTCACAGACAAAGCAGACGCCCACGGTGCCGATGCCCATATGCATGGGATAGCACCAGGCCCTGGTCACGCCCGGCACCTCCCTGGCCCAGCGCACATAGTCAGCTATGCTGCCGCCGCGGGGCGGCTGGCGCAGGCGTTCCAGGACCCGGGCACGCAGGGCATCGTCGCTCTCGGCATCCGCGCCGCCCGTCAATCCCCCTGTCTGCACCACGGCCACGCTCTCCACACCGGCGATGGGAGAGAGCAGCTGCAGCTGTTCCCCGGCGTCCAGGTTACCGGCGGCGCCGGTCTCCACGGCGATCACGCGCACCAGGGCGCTGCCGTCGGCGATGACAGCCCTGTCCTCCAGGCCATACTGCAGCCCACTGGCCTGATGCTGCAGCAGGGTCCCGGCCGGGATCACGGCGCCGTCCTGTCCGGTGAAGACCACGTCGCCCGCGGCCGCGGCGGCAGGCAGACGGGAGAGGTTCCAGACCCCGGCCCAGCGCTCCATGTATTCGCCCTCGGCCGTGTCCACAAAAACCTGCAGGTAGAGCCAGGCCAGCACGCTGTGCAGCGTATGACAGGCCCCGGCCCAGACTTTTGCCAGCACCGCCAGCACGGAGCGGCGGAGCAGCGTGGCGCCATCCAGCAGGCGGCCAGAAAAATCACGAGCGATGCGCTCGTGCAGACTGGTGAGGGTCGGACGGTCCCAAGCCATGGCAGCCTCCTATGCCTCCAGCCGGACGCTTACCGGCTGGGCTTGCTGATAATCGTAGGTGAAACGCCACTCGCGGCCCGGGGCATCGCTGCCGGAGGGCTGCACGGCCACACTGATACCCAGGTGCCCTGGCTGCACACGCTCCACGCTGACACTCAGGGAGCTGACATGCCCCTCCCTGGTCAGCCAAGCCAGCGCCTCTTCCGCATACTGCCGGGCACGGGCCACCACGCTATCCAGATCTTTCTCCCGCCAGAGCAGCCAGAGCCGGGAGCCGATGCTCTCCAGCGTCTGCTCGCCCTGGGCATCGGGCAGGCAGTCTCCCCACCAGCCTCGCCGGTCGCTGGACACGCCCACACGCTCATCGGGCAGGGGATCGTCGTCATGTGCCCGTGCGTCCGTAAACAGAGAGATGATCACCGCCGTCATCAGGCCATCGTCGCCCTGCAGGTCGGCCAGCGGCCCGGAGAGCAGAGCGTCGAACAGGCCGTTCTCCTGGTCAAAGTGCAGACAGATATCCATGCTATCCTCCCACGGGGCTGGCCGTCGTATCGCTCCCGGCCTGTACGCCCGAATGCACATGTCGGTTCAGGGAGACGGCGCCGCCATTGCTTTGCAGATCCTGCGAAGCCACGATGCCGCCGGTGAGCTGTGCCGTGACGGCGCCGTCGCCCTGGCCGCCAAAAGCCAGCGCCCCGGTGGCAAACCGTGTACTGGCGGTCTCTACCTGCACGCTCTGGTCGGCCTGGATGCTGAAATTCTTGGTCTCGATGCGCACGTCATCCTCGGCCTTGAGCACGAAATGCCTGGTGGTCACCTCGATGGTGCGCTCGCGCTTGAGGTGGATGCGGTCGCCTTCGTCCGTGTAGATCACTACCTCGCCGTCCTTGAGGGCCTGCACGCGGTAGCGTCGGTCATCCACGGCCAGCACCACGGGATGCGAGCGGTCCGCACCCACGAACAGCACCACAGCCTCGGCCCCGGCGTGGGGGACTGAGGAAAAACCGTACTGCTGGGCACGCTCGGCATCATCCAGGACCTCGCCGTCCAGCAGCTCCAGCTGGGTGGACTGCCATTTGTGGGCATCACGTACCAGCGAGATGACGCCACGCGCCACGATGTTGCGCATGCGGCGGGACAATCGCTCCAGAAGACGAATCGTTTGACGGTCGCTCATTTGATGGCCTTTTGCCGTGCCGCGGCGTCTTGAGCCAGGCGGGTCTGCAGGTCCACTTCCTTCTCCATTTTGGCATCGCCGCCACCGCTGCCGGAGCCGCCCTTTTCCTCTTTTTTGGGCTCGGGCTTAAAAGCGGCCGGGTCGCGCAGGGTGAGGCGGGTGGTACTGCCTGACGTGGCGTCACGCCGGAACTCCACCCCGGCCACCAGCAGGCGCTGGCTGATGCGCAGATAGGGAAGATCCACATCGGCCATCTGGTTGAGCTGCCAGAGGGGGCCTGACTGCTCCCGCCCCACGCCCTGCTGCCGGAAACCCTGCACCGTGGCCGTGACGGTCACGGCCCGGGCGGCCCGCACGCTGCATTCCCATGCGGCCCGCTGGTGCGCGTTGCTGCTGTCCCCGGACTGCTCGGCCCGGATCAGCATGGGCCGGTAACGCTGCACGGCCTGGTCGCGGTACTGGCCGCGCACGGCGCAGGCATCCTTGCCCCAGCCCTTGTCCGTGCCGGGCTTCTGGCCCTTGACGATGTAGTCGCTGAAGCGGTCGGCCATGTCGAACTGTCCCTCGGCCGAAAGGATGTTCTCCCCCTGCCGCAGGCTGCCGCTGGCTGTGCCCGCTCCGGCCTTGAGCAGCACGATGCCGCCCTTGCCGTCCGGGCAGGCCATGAGCTCCCGCTGGCGCAGGGCGCGGTCCAGGGCCTCGAAGGCGGTCTCGCCTTCCTCGAGCTTGAAGCTGGCAATGGGCGCGCCCACGTCGCCCTCGGCCGTGACGTTCACCCCGAAGGGGCTGGCCAGAGCCTGGGCCAGCTGGAGCACGGTGCAGTTGAGCCACTGCCCGGGGCTGTGGATGGCAGCGCAGTCCACCAGATCGGCGCTCCTGTCGCGTCCGGTGACGCTGATGCCGTGCGCCGTGGCGGAGAATGAGGGGCGGACCTGGTCGATGTAGCCATCGATGACCTGCTCGCCGCCGATGAGGATCTGGCAGGCCATGCCCGCAGCGATCGGCAGCGCCTGGGCGCCGCCGATCCATTTGTCGGCCAGCGCGAGGGAGAATGTCCCGGCGATGGCATCCATCTGGCGGGTGACCTGCACGGAGGTCCAGTAGGTCCAGTCCACGCCATCGATGCGCAGGGTGATGTCGTCAGCCACGCAGCACCTCCAGCGGTTCTACCGGCACGAAGCCCGGATGGATGAGGCGGTTACGGGCCACCAGATCCGCCTCCAGGTCCACGCCGCCGCTCTGGCGGTAGCAGAGGGCCAGCGAAGGCAGCACACAGGCCGGGGTGATGGTCACCACCTCCGGTGCCCGCCGGGCGGCCTCGGCCAGTGTGGCCAGAGTACCGGAACGCAGGCTGGCCAGAGAGGCGGCCAGTTGGATCTCCGTGCGGCTCACGCTGCTGGCCTGCGTCATGTCCGGGATAACCGGCTCCAGCGCCGAAACCTCATCCATCGCATCAAGAAAATCGTAGCGCAGCTGTTGTGCCTCGCTCCGGCTGGCGGGTTGGGCCGTGGTGGCGGCACGGGCCGATTCCACCAGGGCCAGACGGCGCACCAGGCTCTCCACAGCCTGACCGTTGCTCTGGATCACCGCACGCTGGGAGCCCACGTTGTCCGGCACTGTCTGCAAAAAGTCAGTGCGGGCCACACTGGCCCAGCGTCCGGACACGGCCGCATCAGAGAGCCCGGACTGCCCGCCGATGTCCTGCAGCACGCTCCAGAGATGCTGCCCCACGCTGGCCAGCGGCATGAGGTCATAGCCCGTGGCCGCGCCCAGCAGATCCGCCACAGTGGAGACATCGCCGTGCATGATGGCCTGCACCGTGCTCACGGCATCCACGATGAGGCTGTAGGTCTGGCTGACCGCCCATTCAGCCTGCCCGGCCAGGCGCAGGACGCTGTCGAAGCTGTCGCAGGCCAGCAGGCCCGCCGTCCCCGCTTCCAGGCGGGCCCGGAGCCCCTGGTTGACGCTGGCGGCCGGGCTGTTGGGCTCGGTATCGCGGCAAAAAAAGAGCTGGAAGACGGCCATACCGCCATCCTGGGCGCTGTGCCGGACCTTGTAGGGGGCTGTCTGGCTGACCTGCACCTCGCCGTACCAGGGATGCACCAGCGTACCCGGCCCCGGCTGTTGCAGGGCAGCTTCCAGCGCGTCGCGGCGGCTCATGTAATCACTGCCCAACACGAAGGCCTGGACCGTGAAGCGCCGCGGCGCACCGCCCAGATCTTCCACGTAGGGAGCCTCGCGCTGGGGGAATTCATGCGTCACCGTGCGGCGGCCGCCCTCGCTTTCATCCGCCGTGACCCCGAAGGACACGCCCCGGAAGCTGGCGGCCCGAAGCTGCATTTTCCACAGATCCATCAGATGGCTCCTGCGTTGAGGACCCCGGCCTCGGCCACATCGCCGCGCACATCCAGGCCGCGGCCCTGGCCTTCGCCTTCAAGGCGCATGCCCTCGGGGGCGATGATGCGCACCGTGTTTTCCTGCCGGATGACTCGTTCACTGCGGGCCAGCTGCATCATGGACTTGGCGCCGGGCACCATGTTGAGCGGATCGGCCATGGGCAGGGTAGAGGTTGCGGCTCCCGAGGCTGACCCTTTGCCGTCATCGTCGCTCCGGAAAATGCCGGCGATGGAGTCCAGCCCTTTGTCGAGCCAGCCCGTGAGCTCCTGCCACCCCTGCTTGATGCCCCGGAGCAGCCCATCGATCCACTGACCGCCGATGCTGTAGAGGTCCACACCGGTGAGGGTGGCCACCAGCTCATTGAGTCCATCCGCGATCCAGCGGGCCGGGTTGAAATTGAGCAGCACCTGGACGATGCCCTGCAGCCAGCCTTGCTCGAAGGCCTTCCGCACGCCTTCCCAAAGCCCCCGGAAATAGGCCACGAGACCATCCCAGTTTTTGTAGATGGCATAGGCCGCTCCGGCGACGGCAGCCACGGCGGCCACGAACCAGCCCACGGGAGTGGCGAGCATGGCCATACCCAGCTGACCGAAGGCCAGAGCCAGCGAGCCTAGGGCCAGCAATGCCTTGCCGCTGATGAGCGCCACCAGCCCCAACAGCACATTGCTCCAGCCGCCGCAGAGGTCGGCCACGCGCTGCAACAGGGAGGCAAACCGTTTCAGCCCTTCAAAAAATCCTTCCACAGATGCCCAGACCTCGTTGAGGTTGAGCCCGTTCACCCATTCTTCAAATCCGGCGGCCATGATGTCGCGCTGCACCTGCAGCCAGGCCTGGAATTTGTCCAGCAGTTTGGTCAGCGAGGGCAGAAAGGCAGTGCCCAGCGTAAGACCAAGCCCCCGGAAGGTGGCTTTGACACGGTTGATGGCGGAGCCGTACTCGAGGGCGGATTCGAGGGCCTCATCCGAGAGGACGAGCCCCAGTTCCCGGGCCTCTTTGCGCATGGCCAGCAGGCCCTCGCGGCCATTTTTGAGCAGATCCAGGAGGCGGGCGCCTTCCTCGCCGCCCAGCTGGTTCATAATGCCCGCGGCCTTGCCCATCTCGCCAGCCTCGCGCATTTTTTTGACGCGGTCGGCCAGTTCCAGCAGGAGCGTATCCGCGTTCTTGAGCTCGCCCCTGGCGTTTTTGGCGCTGATGCCCATGAGCTGGAGCATCTCGATATCGCCCTTTTCGCCGCGGGCCGCATTGACGGCCCGCTCCTGCAGGGTGAGCATCAGGCTGGCCAGTTCATCGGCCTCCATCCCCGCCATCGTGGCCGCGCCCGCGTACTCCTGCCAGTTGCCGGTGGACAGGCCCACCATGCTGGCGAATTTGCTGGCCTCGGCGGCTGCCGTGGCAGCTTCGGTGCCCAGGGCGAAGGCGCCCCCACCGGCAGCGCCGAACAGCAGGGACAGGCGCCCCGCCAGAGCGCCCAGACGCTCCAGCCCCGCCTGCCCCTGCTGCACCATGCCCTGGAGCTTGTCCCGCACGTTGCCGATGCTGCCGGAAAGGCGCTGCAGGTCCGTCACCCTGGAAAAGCGGCCCAGGGCCTGGCGCGCCTTCTCGGTGCGATCCCGGACCCCGTCCATAGCCTGCTCGATGCGGCGGAACGGTCCCGAGACACGCTCCACGGCATTGATGATCAGGTCAAACCGGCTCTGCTTGCCCTCGGCCATCAGTCATGCTCCATGAGTTTTTGCAGTTTTTTGGTTCGCTCAGCCCACCAGGCCAGATCTCGGGCGGTCATCCGCTCCAGCTCCGAGGGGGGCCAGTGGTACAGCCAGGCCAGCAGGGTCAGAGCGTCATCCCAGTCGGCTGGCCACTCCCGAAAAAAGCGCCGATAACGCCGGAGAGCTCGGTGAAATCGGACAGGTCCATAGTGTTGAGCACGCTGGGCGGCAGGGCCACCAGGCGGGAGGCAACGGTGATGATGTCGTCGAACGTGAGCTCGCTGATCTTGACGCCGCGCAGGTCGCCCGCCGTGGGGCGGCGGGTGATGCGCAGCTCGGTGATGGTCTCGGCGCCGTGGGTCAGCGGCACGGTCAGCTTGATGACGATGGGTTCCATATGACGCTCCCTAGTTGCTTTCCACGGCCTCGCGCCGCGATTCGAAACGCACGGCGATCTCGCCCTCATCCGTGCTGCCGCTGCCTTCGGAGGCAAACCAGGCATTGGAGAGGGTGACCACCTTGCCGTTGTTGAGCTCCAGCGTGACGGTGACGTTGTCGGCCGTCACCAGGGTCGCCAGATCCAGTTCATCGCTGTCCGTGACGGCCCCCTCGATAAAGGCCACCTGCGGCGTTTCCTTGTAGCCATGCACCCCGTCGGCGCCGATGATGGCGTCACGTTTGGGCTTGCCCAGATTGTAGGTATAGGCGCCCTTGGCGTCGTACTGCTTCCCGTCCACTTTGACGTAGATGATGCCTGCCCGCCGATTGTTGGTTCCGTTTCCCATATTCCTCACCCCCCCTTAGACGATGTGCCGGATCAGGGTCCCGGCCACCTCGAACTGGTTGACCAGATCAGGCCGCAGCAGCCAGTCCAGCCGGTTCTCGTTTTTGGCGTTGCGCTCGCAGAGCAGCGCCGCCTTGAATTGCTCGCCGCCTTCCACCAGCCCCATGGGCAGCCACGCATCCATGAAGCGGGCGATGGCTTCGGCCCGGCCCAGCTTGGGGGTCATGATAGGCTGGCTGGCGTCATAGCGGGCGGCATCGGCATCAGAGGCCAGCTTGTGGCGCGGATATTTTGTCCTCAAATAGTTGTTCCAGTCGTAACGCAGGTAGGAGAGCGTCAGCGGGCTGTTGAGGGAGAGAAAAGCCTTGTCCTCGGCGCCCAGGTCGTTGAGGCGGTAGGTGGTGATGCACTTTTGCAGGCGCACCGTGCCGTCCGGAGCCACATAGCGGGTGGATACGCCCTCGAAGAGAGCCTGGTTTTTCTCGGGGAAGTCGGTCCAGCGGTCGGCCGGAGCCGGAGCCAGGACGCCCGGCACCAGCAGGGTGTTGAAGCCCCGGGCCGGATCGCTGTTGCCGTAGTAGGCGATGACGCCCGCCGTGGCGGCCGCGTCCTCCCAGGGAGAGGTGGGGCTGCCCTCGGAGGCGAAGACGGTCAGATGCTTGTCGTTGCGCTCGCCCGCGAAGGTGGTCACGTCGCCATAACTGCCGCGCTTGACCACGATGGCCTGTCCATCGATCTGGCGCAGGGGGCCCCAGCGGTCCGCCAGCTCATCGCGCAGGGCGGCAAGGCTGGCGCTGTCCGTCCACGGCCAGGCGATGACGTGGTACTGGTCGTTTGCCATGGCCGCGATGACCGGAGCCGGATCAGGATTGCCAGCGCCGCCGGTCATCTGGGTGAAGCTGAAGGTCAGGCCGCCGGGCTTGTCCTCATCGTAGTACGAGATGCGCAGGTCGATATCGTTGCCGCACTCGCCCTTGTGCCGGGCGGTCAGGCTGACCTCGCCACCACTGAAGGTGGCCGTCACGGGCAGGCTCTTGTCGGCATTGATGGCGTTGGTCAGATTCTCGGCCACGGCAGAGGCTTCCGCGGCAAGGGGCGCGGCGGCACGCACCAGCTTGCCGTTGATGTAGAGGCAGAGCGGCGCGGCGTTGACGCAGGTGCCGTTGATGGTCAGGGCACCCTTGGCGGCCGTACCTTCCTCGGCATCCTTGACGCCGATGGCCAACATCTTGGTGATGCTGTTGGCATTGAGGTAGGCGGCGCACATGGCGGCCAGCTGACTGCCCTCACCAAAGAGGGTGGCGGCCTGGGCAGCACTCATGGGACGTTGTACGGTCCCGGCCTCGGCCGTGCCGCTGTCGAGCATCTGCCCTACCATGAGCACGGTGTAGGGCATGAGGGCCGGATCATCAGACGCACCGGAGCCGTCGAATTCGGCATACGCAAAAGGTACGCGGACGGTATCGGGCAGGACGTTAAAGGCGATGGACATTTAGACCTCCTTGGCAGCGGGCTTGAGCTGCACATCACCGTCCTTGAGACGGCGCAGCCAGAACGCGGAACGGGGGACCACGGCACCCGTGGCCGGGAGATACTGGCCGGACTGCGGATCAGCGATGCGCAGGGGACGGCCATCGCGCACGGCGGGCACGACAAGCATGGTGGTGGGATGGGGCATCAGATCACTCCTGGTCAAAGTTTACCTGTGAGATCATGTCCACCCGGTCATCACCGGGGTGGACGTACCAGTCCGTGTGGGCCAGCAGAAAATCGGCCAGCTCCGGGGGGACCGTCGGCCATTGGTATTCCAGGTCGAAATTCAGGGCGGCCGCACCGTACTCGCGGGCACCGTCGGTCACGATGCCCAGCTCGGTGCCGGTGTGAGTGATGGAGAGCAGCGTGTCCGCCGGGTGGGTACCGCGGACCAGCGGCAGGGGCTCGGGCAGACTGGCGTCCACGATGGCGCCCATGGCCCGGCCGATGGCGTCCAGGCGCAGCACGGCCCGCTCTGTCTGGAGGCAGAGGGCGTCCAGCGTATCGTCCACGGCCTCCAGCTCCCCGCCCAGCAGCTCAACAGCCAGGGAGATGATCCGCTCCTGCGGTTCGGGCCGCGTATCGGACTCCACGCGCTGCTCGCTGACGGTATAGACACCGGCCGCCGGGAGCTCACTGCGGAACCACTGCTCCATGCGGTTGGGCCAGATCCGGGCACCAATGAGAGCGGCCAGACCGTCATGCTCGCGCATGACCTGACAGACGGCCCGACGGATGAGCGTGCGGGGATGGACGCCGCCCCAGGCGAACAGGACATCAGACATGGGCGGCCTCCAGCAGACGGCATTCCAGCAGGCCGTAGCCGTCATCCTGCGGATTCAGGACGCGGTAGGTACGGCCGCGCACGATGACGCGGTCCCGGGTGGAGAGGGGACGCCCCAGCGCCGCCTGCACATCACGCAGGGGCACATGCAGGGTGGGAGCCACGCTGACCACCGGCGCACTGGCCACGCCGGAGAGCGGCTCTGCTCCCGGAGTGGCGAACATGGCCCGCAGCTCGTGGGTGCTGCCGTCCTCGGTCACCAGGGTCACGCTGATCCCGGCGCCCAGAGGGGCCTGGAAGACCAGCTCCATGTCGCGGTCCAGGACCTGCTCGAATTGCGTAGGCTGGTAGTCGTCAGGCATTTAGTCCTCCTGCAGACGCCGCACATGATGGTACAGGCGCTTGAGCATCCATGTGCTCTCTTCTCGAGCGATACTCGCCTCGTTCTCCGGAGAGCGGAAAAAGGCCATGAAGCTGGGGCCGTACAGGGGCAGCGGTTTTTCCCGGCCTTCCACGCGAGCCAGCACATGCCCCCTGGCAATCCACACCGCGGCCCGGCCCTTTTTCGTGGCCAGGATCTGTTTCTCGCCGCCGGGCTGGATGCGCCGCGCACGATTGGCCTTTAAGACCTTGACCGAGACATAGGTCTTGCCTTGCCGGGCGCCGAACTGCGACAGGGGCAACGATTGCCGGTAACGGAAGCTCAGACGGCCCTCGATGTTCCGGCCGCGCTGGCGGGCCTTGACGATCTTCATGGCGGCGTCGATATCGGCCTTTTTGACGTAGTAGGTGGCGCGGATCCCCTTCGAAAGGAAACTGCGCATATGCGTGAGCGTGTCATTGGTGGCCCGGACCACAGCCTGCCGGAGCCTGGACTCGGAGGCGATACTGTCTACCTCATCCCAGATCTCGGACAGCCAGTCCTGCCAGTCGGCATCGACACGATAGAGCTCAGGCATAGCTGATCTCGCTCTCCAGCATGGCCTGCATGACCTCGGCCCGCTCCTGGGCATGACCACGGACTACGCGCCAGTTGCTGCCCCAGAGGGTCACCCGTTCCTGTCCACGCAGACGGCGCCCGAGCTCCGTGGTACTGTACGAGATGCGCACCCGCAGGCGGGCATCCTGCTGGCCGATATGGTAGGCCAGCACCCGCAGGGTCTTGCCGTCCTCCGTCTGGAGCTCGCTGAAGCCCTTGTGGCCGCAGGCATCGAAAAATTCCTGTTCCGTCATCAGTCTTCTCCGTCACAGCGCGGTCTATGTTCCTTTTCCAGCAGGGTCACGCGCACGTTGAGATCCTCCATGCCGTCGTAAAATTCCTTGTGGGCCTTGTCGTTTCGCTCGCGGTCCGCATAGAGTGTGGGACATTCACGCTGACGGGTCAGGATCTGGCGCATCAGTGCGATGAGCTCGCGCAGGCTCAGGCCGACAAAAAGCATCAGGAGGGCCCCCATGGCGGCAGAAACTTCCGCATAGGTCAGAGGTGCGGCCATATCACATCCCCAGGGTAAACAGGCCGGACAGACGCAGGAGCGGCCCCAGGACGAGCTGGGCCACATGCATGGGCCTGTCGGGATCAATGATGGTCAGGGCCAGATCGACAGCGGCCAGCAGCGCGAACAGACACAGGATCGCCAGCAGCGCGATACGCAGCGGCCGGGGCAGGCGCATCCGGGGGCGCGGTCGCCCATTCCAGCCGCTCGCCTGCCAGCCATCCCAGCCGCAGCCGTCACGGCTCCAGCGGTCATCCTGCCAGCCACGGGGCATCCGGTCGCGCCTGGTATCATCATCGGGATCAGGACGGATCATGCAGGGCCTCCATGCGGCGCACATAGGCCCGCAGCGCACGTTGACGATCACGGCAGGCGTTCCACGCCGCCTCTACGGTCAGCACATAATCGACATAGGCCCGCCCGGCGTCATCCGCCCGGCCCGCGGCAATGGCGGGCAATACCTCCCGGGAGATGGCCGGGGGCGGGCAATCTTCCAGCAACTCAGGGGGCGGGCTCGCCACGACCAGCCTCGATGGCGTCGAACAGGCGGTCATACTCGCCAAAACGCTGCTCAAGAGGCAGGTCAGCAGCAGCCTTTGCAGCACGGGCATATTCCCGCTCCTTTTCAGCCGCCTCCCGGCGGGATTTTTCCAGCTCGGACAGGGCGCTTTCCGTGGCCCTGGTCTGGGTCGTACCTATATGCAGGGACTCCCGCAGTTGTTCGGCCTCTTCCCGGGCCACTCCCAGGTAGTAGACGGCAAGCCCTGCTGCCAGCAGGGCGCCGACCAGCCCCATGGTCTGCAGCGGGCTCACTGGATCTCTCCCGACCAGATGCCCAGCGCTGTACGCAGGCACCATACGGACCGGCGATCCCAGCCCAGCCCGTACTTGGGATACTTGGAGCGTGTGCCGTAGTAGCGCAGGCGTTGCGCAGTCAGCTCCACCAGCAGCTCGCCGGGATCACAGCGACCGATGGCCTCCCTGGTCTCGGCGCCGATGATGCCATCCACGGCCACGGAACAGCCCAGCCCTCGCAGCGCCTGCTGCAGCAGCTTCGGGGCCGCCCCCGGGCCGGGATTGAAGACCATGTCCGCATAGATGAAGGCCAGCGCATCGGGCAGCAGGTGGCAGCCATTGCCGCGCCAGTAGACGCGCTCCCATACCTGGCGGGCGTCCTCGCGTGCCAGGAGACGCACATCGGCGGCATTGATGTAACCATCCCCATTTTTGTCCGGCAGGACATCCCGGTTGTAGTTGAGGGCCAGACCAAATTTGGTGGGGCCCCCAGCGTCGTCGGGGTCATCGGTGTAGGTGGCGTTGCCCTCCGCTCGCATGCAGAAATCGAAGGCCAGGTCTATCAGGCGAGATTGATCCATAAGGGCTCCTGTGAGGGTCGCGTCCCCGGAGGCACGCGACCCGGTGCGAGGAGGGGTGGTGGGTTAGCTGCCCTGTTCGGCTGCGGCGGCAGCAGCGGCAGCGGCCACGCCGTAGCCAAAATTGATGCGGCAGAGCACAGTGGCGTCATTGGCCTGGGCATCGGCCCAGGCCGTGCCCACGAACTGCGTCCCGGACGTCTTGGTCAGCGTGTTGTCACTGGCCAGGTACAGGGGGGCGCCCTGTTTGGGGGTCTCGCTGGCCTTTTTGGGCAGGGCAAAGACGCCCTCCACTTCGCAGGCCCCCTCTTCATTTGCCGGGATATCGGTACTGGCCACGGCCACCATGCCGGTGAGCACGACCAGCTCACCGCCCAGCACGGCCTTGCTGGGAGTATGGTGGATACAGCGGCCCATGGAACGGGAGTTTTGCATGTTGTCCTCCTTTGCTATGCCGTGGCCTTGGCGAGAGTGATCCAGCGCAGGGCCTTGGCGCCCACGTCCATGCGGACCTTGGTCTCGAAGCCATCGGTGTCAAAATTGTCGCGGCTCTCGATGTAGGGAGCCTGCACGCCGCCCAGGAAGAAGACCTTGACCGTGGATCTGGCCGCGGCCAGATACCATGTGGTCGCCGCATCCAGATCCAGACGACGGTCATAGATGCGCCGGAAGAATTCACCGCCATAGGGATTATGGACCAGCGGCTGTGCCTGCGTGCCCACCACCGGCCCGCCGGTGATCTGCGTATTGAAGAACGACTCGCAGGTGGTCTTGAGGGAGATGGGCGCGATGAAGAAGCGGGGCTGGATGGTGACCACCCTGCCGAAGCCGTCCTGCTGCAGTTCCATGCCGGTGACCACAGCGCCCAGATTCTCGACCGTGGGCGCGCCGCCCTTGCCGGTGAACAGGTTGTGGTGGGCGCTGTCGAACAGGGGCTTGCCGTCCCCCATCTTGAGGGCCTTATCGATCAGGGCTGCGTAGGCCACATCACCCACCAGAGCGGCGCAGGATTCGCCGTACATGCGCGGCATGTCGGTAAGGGCGCCCAGATCGTCGTTGATGATGGCCTGACGGGAGATCACCAGCTTGCGGCCGAAGGTCTCCACGCGGTATTCCTCGGCATTTTCAGCCAGACGGCCGTCGGTGTATTCGCCGTACTCGGGGATCTTCTTCAACTCCACGTCGCCTTCCAGGCCCAGGGCCTTGCCCGCCTTGAAGTCCGTGGCCGTGCCGGTCTCGCACCAGTCGCGCCAGGTCTCGGGGGCTTGCTCGTAGGCCTCCATGAGCGTGCGGCGGCTGGTCTCCACCAGCAGCTGGGGCATGTCCGTGGTGGTCAGGGCGCGGCCCACGATGGTGCGGATGTCACCACCGGCACGCTGTCCGGAGCGGATCACCATCTCGCGGGCGATCTCGCGCAGGGTCATACCCTGCAGTTCATCAGCACCGGGAGCGGTCTTTTCCAGCTTGGTGCCGCAGCGCAGCAGCAGGCTGTCCTGCACGGCAGCACGGAAAGATTCCTTTTCAGTGCGGCCCACGCTCACGACCTGGTAGCCGGGCCCGAAATTCTGGCGCTGTGCCACGATGTCCTCCACCTGTTTGCGGGCACGGCCAAGGCTCATGCCCGAGGAAACCAGTTTGTCTTCCTGATCCGGGGAGAGCTGGAAGCTCCGGGCCAGTTCCCGGATACCGCGGATGCGCTGGCGCTCCAGCTGCTGGCCAAAACGCTGACGCTGCCCCGGGGTAAGGCTGGCCATGAGCCTGGCCAGCACGGCGCTGCGGCAGGCGTTTTTGTCATCACCGCCCTCGCGCTGGGCATCTTCCGGCTGCTGGGGATCTTCACGGCCCTCCTGTTCGGCCTCGGCTTCGTCCAGCAGGGCGCCCAGGTCGTCTACCAGCTGATCCAGCTCGGCATCGTCGAGCTGTTCAGGCTCCACCGTGGTCCCGGAGCCATCCGTGACCACGGCCTGGCGGGGCTCATCTTCAGGCGCAGGTTGTTCTTCAGGATCTTCACGCAGCCCCAGCAGGGCGCGCAGTCTGGCCGCGATCTTGCCGCGCTCATGCTGCCCGGATTCCTTGGACATGACTCTCTCCTTTTTGCCCTTCCGGGCAGGTTGCAGGTTGTTGATGGCAGAACGCATCTTGGCAAAACTGTCCGCGCCGATGGGCACACAGGACAGCTCCAGGAGGCGCCACTGCGTGGTCACACGCAGCGGACCTTCGTAGGTGACCCCTTCGATGACGGCCACCTCGCCCGCCCGGATGCGCTGATACGCGATCACGTCGTAGCCCACGGACACATCGGTGAGATGCCCCTCCACCACCTTGCGGAACGGGGCCTCGCCGTCTGGGGTGGCCGAGAAGACGGCCCGGCCCACCAGCTGCGGGCCCTGCGGTCCGTCTTCCACTCGGATGTGGTCAAAGCTGCCCACGATGTCCCCGGCATGCTCGCGGCTGTGGCAGTCCAGCAGGGGCACCCGGCCGGACTCGGGTATCTGGCAGCCGCTCATGAGCAGGACCTCACGGATGGGCTGCCATTCCTCAAAGTCAAATACGGTGACGGGTGCCTGGGTTGAGGCCACCACCTCCACGGATCGGGATGATTCGTCCAGCGTCAGCGGGCGCCCATCGCCCAGAGGGGTTGCACGGGTGACAAACGACATGGAGATGCCTCCTATTTTTCGGCGCTTTCGGCAGCGCCCAGCTTGGCGGGGTTATTGGCCAGCGAGGTACTCACGGCGCCGGTGGTGGCATCGATGCCGTGCGCGGCACAGAGACGGGCCCAGGCGGCGCGCTGTTCCACCACTTCCTCGGGGTCGCGACCATCGCCAAGGATGACCATCTGGGGAGACAGGATGCCCGCGTTGATGCCGTCGATCTGCGCCTTGCCGTCGCGCAGGGGGTCCACGCTGGGCATGCCCGCGGGTATCCACATGGCCCGCTGATAGCGGCTTTTGTCCTGCCAGTAGCCGGGCAGGTAGTCCTGGGTCAGCGCCTCGCAGTCCAGCCAGCGCCGGAACACGGGGCGGATGAGATGCTGCTCGGCCCGGAACTGGTGGGGCACCAGGAACATGGCAAAGTCGTTGCGGCTGGCCTTGCTGGTGGAATAGTTGATGGACGTGTAGTCGCCGGAAAGGATCTCGTAGGGCAGGTCCATGCAGATGGCGACCATGCGCAAGGTATGGCGCACGAAACGGTCGAAGCTGTCGCCCGGGCGCTGGCTGGGCGGCGCGAAATTTACCTGCTCGCCGTCATTGAGGTACTCGACGGTCATGTCCTCGAGGCTCTCCACCTCTTCGCGCAGCGCCCCGGAGAGGCCGCCCGGCGTACGGGTGAGCTGGGAGAACTGCGGATCGCCGCTGCTCACGAAGGCCAGCCACTTGGCGGCCATTTTTGCCGCGCCCAGCTCTGCCGTGGTGTAGTCGCCCATGTCCCTGGCCATGAGGATGGCCGGAGCGAAAGGGGTCACGCCGCGCAGCTGGCCGGGACGCAGGGTCTGGAAACCGTGCAGCACGTTGAAGGCAGGCTCGCGCCACGTCCGCAGCTGGCGCTCCCAGCCGAAGACGGTCTGGAAATGATAGGCCAGGGGCTCACCGGTCCAGATGTCGTACTCGATGCCCTGCCAGATATCGCTGTCCGGTTCCTGACCTTCGATGCGCCAACTGGACAGGTTCTCCGGCTCGTAGATCTGCAGGCCCAGCAGACCGCGGCGCCTGTCCCGCGGGCGGGCAAAGCGCAGCAGGTACTCGCCGCACTCGCACTCCTGCCGCTTGCAGAGCTGCTGGATCTCGTAGAAGTGCAGGCGGCCAGCCACATCGGCATGCTCCATCCAGGCCCGGAAGCGATCCTCGATGCGCTTGCGGGTTGGTATGTCCGGACTCCCGTCGGGCAGGGTGGCCAGCGACTGGAAGCGGGCGCCGCTCCCCACGGTGAAGGCCACCATGGCATTGACGGCGCGGGCGAAGGGCGGGAAGTTGCGCACGAGGTCACGCACGCGGGCACGCATGCGTCCACTGTCCATGCCCAGCAGCTGGTTGAAATCCGCGTTGGCGGGCATCCAGTTGCCGATGCCCCGCGGACTGGCCGCTCCGCTGTAGCCGGAGCGAGCCTGCCGGGCCTGCCTGCCGATGCAGCTAAGGGGTGGCCGCCGGGCGGCCCTGCCGACAGGACGCATCATCCCCGCCCTCCGTTCCGGGCCACGCGCCGAGCCCGATAGGGCGCGATGCCGTCTTCCTTGTCCGCCTCGCGCTTGACCCAGTCCAGGAGGGCGCGGAAGTCGTCAAGGCTGCGATAGGAGAAACTGCGACCGGCGATGGAGTAACTGCCGAACTGGCGGAACGCAGGAGACTGCAGGTCCTCCCGCATCTTTTCGTAGAGATCTCTCCAGTATCCGGACATAAAAAAACTCCATGCAAAAATCTTTCAGACTTTTGCATGGAGTTAGCAGATTCTGGCGAGAGATGTAAACGATTTCCGATTTTGTCCGGTTTTGTCCTATTTTGTCCGGTTTGGGCCGGTCATCGCTGGGATGCACTGCGCAGGCGTTCGCCGTATTCACGGGTCGCAACAGCGATGACGCCGGAGCGGCTGAGGCCGAGTTCTTCTGCAACAGCGTCGATATGAGCGATAACGGAAGGTCTGAGAGAGATAGTGAGACGCACAGAGGCCGCTTTGACAGCCTTTACCGCCGGTTCGAAAGAGACATACTGCCACAATGTACCTTCAGACAAGGTATAGCCTTCTTCCCGTGCTTCCTGTTCATCATGCGTCTTGCAGGCAGCCAAGGTGGAAGGTTCGGGGAGCTTCTCGCCATCGGCAATCATTCCGGCCACATGCAGGGAGACAGCCTCCTGTGCCATACGCAGGGCGTCTTCAAGGTCCGTGCCCTGGGTGACGCAGCCGGGCAGGTCGGCAAAGGTCACGTCGTAACGGCCGCTGCCGTCATCATGCGGGTCAAGAGTTGCCACGTAATACATAAAACCTCCTCGGAGGGGAGCAGGGCGG
>OGJY01000795.1_pt1 | contig 41847 bp, 32 predicted proteins | sample 1572231 | NCBI WGS metagenome assembly OGJY01 (sample SAMEA2582121, study PRJEB24529) | metagenome | biome: Human gut stool | place: China | collected 2011
ATACGGCGACCACCGAGATCTACCCTCTTTCCCTACACGACGCTCTTCCGATCTGATTCCCAAAGCCGCTGGTAAACGGTAGGATAGATCCGGTTGGCAGGTGCGGTCTTCTCATTCCACACAGCAAAAGTATCAGGTCGGGCGGCATTATCCGGTAACATAAACCAGTCACCGGAGCGGGTCTCCTTCAGCGGAATCGCGACCATATAATAACGATCAGGTTTCAAGGCGATTTCCACCGATGCCTTTTGATAAGTCAGCCGGTGGGTATTCACCACCTCCGCGTCCGGTTCGAAGTGGATGTAACGGCAACCGTTCAACTCGCCCGCCTTCAACACCGGATAACTATCGGCTCCCGTCGGAATAACCACGTCCGTGCAAGTCCACGGGGTACCCCGATCCCAATTGCCCCAACGATTCCAGTCGAGATTTTCCGCGGAGGTTGAAGATATCCATTTGGTACGGGTAGGGTGAACGGTGAACAGAAGCGAATAGTTTTCGGGCATATCCGCACCCTCCACCGATTTAACCTTCAGCTCATACTCTCCCGGTGCTTCGATCTTGTACTCTTGACGAAAAGTCATTCGTGTCGCATTGCCAACCTGCGTAAACACCAATTGCCCCAACGAAGTGACCGGTGTCAGACTTCCCTTTGGCGAATAGCTTACCTCATACCTCCTTGTTTCCGGGTTCGTCTCATCTCCTCTGAACGTGACCATTCCGGTCAGGAAGATACTCTCTCCGGCACACACATCAGGAGTGATTTCCAACGCAGACAACCCACCTTCGCACAAATCGGGATCCATGCAATCCGGCAACCCGTCGCCATCCTGGTCCCCTCGAAAGAAAAGCCCGTAAATATTATAGCCGTTCAGCAGGTTGGCGATCCCCGCCAATGTGATCCGTACCTCATCGTAAGGTTTCTGCGGGTTGGATATCAGGTATTTCTTATCGCCATACCCGATCACGTCCAGTCCGACAACGCCCCAGTTGGAAAACTCCTCGCCGGTTGCAACCCCTCCGTGATAGGTCGAGACAGTCATCCAAGAGCCTACCCCAACACCGGCCACGTATGTATTATTGTCGATAGCAATACCCAGCTGCTGCTTCTTGTCTAAGGTACGTCCCAACTTTACTTTGAGCACAATACCAGAACCCGCTTCTACAGTATTGAGGTAATGCAAGGACGTGTTCATATCATTATCGACCAGATAATCGGCATTATCCAATACAGCTGCTACCGAAGCCGTTTGAAAGGGCACCTCCAGTTCCAACCTAGCTTTCGTTGTCTCCGGTGAGACAATGGTGGCACAACTGTTGGATACCGGATCGGAGCAATTCGCATCGTTCGATTCGATAAAGCCATAGTATACACGCAAAGTACTCAGCCCCAGATCCAGCACGCCCGATTTCCACAGCTGGAACTCGTCAAACTCCACGCCAGCCGGCACTCGTATGCTAAAACGTATCTTTTGCGATTTCTCCTCACCGATAAGCCCGACCCCGACCGTATTGGACTCGTCGATGACCAACGGGACATTATCCTTCAGCCGCACACCGTTCCGATAAAGGCGGATCTGGAAGAACTCCAACACCTTGGCATCCAAAAACGTGGAAGCATTCTCCACGATAAAGCCCACCCGCTTGTCGCCTTGTATATCCGTTCCGAACGGAGATCCATCCTTTGTCTTCAGCCCGATAATCCCCAAGTCGTTGGCTACCGACAGCCCGCCCACGTAAGTAGCATAGTTCGTAAGCGTTTCATCCAGGATATAACCGCTATGCTCTATATCGCTGATGCTAAGCAGGCTTCCGCTGGTATCATGTATCTTGTCGGAGATGGCGTATAACTCATTCCCCTCCCCGTTCACCAAAGGGGTTCCGCAATTCGATTCACTGCCAGTGATCCCCCGGTGAATCGTTATCTCCTCGTAACAGTCATCTGCAGCCGTAGCACGGAACACATAATCACCGTCTTCTATCAAACCTGAAGCCGTCGCTGCTCCGTCGGTTGTGTTTGATATAGTTACGGTTGTACCATTAGGCGCAGATTGGAGAGACCACTTGACAGCCAATTCCGTATCCGGATTCGCTTGCAACCGGATGCTCGATTGATTACCACAAATATTCGTAGAAGCGGAGGGATTGATCGGACAGTGATGTTCTACCTCCGGTTTTTGCTTGACGAAACCATAATAAACAGCGGCAGCCTCTCCCAAATCTACAGACAATACGCCCGCCCCTATCGTTAACCGGGCAGCATCGAAGGGTACTTGGGCGATAATGGAGGTTTTCGTAATCCCACTAGTAGCCACCTCTAATCCTAAAATTTTAGCTTCCAACGTTTCTTCTTGAACTTTCTTACCGCCATTATAGAGTGAGATCGTCGTAAACCCTCCGAGAGAGAGGTTAAGCAAACCTGCGCTTGAGTATTTAAAACCAACTTCCGTACCGGCTTCGAACACTTTATTAACCCCAATTTGCAGGTGAAGCCATTCTCCGATCGCGATACCACCTGTTCCTAATTTGTCGTCAAGGTTATCATTTAAGATTGTTTCTTGATATTTTCCCGGAAATAATGTCGACCACGGAAAGGTATCCCATTTTTCCAAATCGATCATCCAATCCTGTCCCAGCCCTCTCACGCCGTTATATGTCAGCGGATACTCTTTGGCTTTTCCCACAAAAGCGTACTTGACCCCCAACTCCTGGATAGCGGAGACATCCACACCATTAACCATCAGATAGATCTCATCGAAATCAAACTCCGAGGTGACGGTCAGGTCTACCGATATATTATCGGATGTAGGGAGTTTGATCAAATCCAAGCCCAACCCTGTTCCCTGCGCTTGGTCGACCGTGTATGTATGCAGCAACTCGCCATTGTTGTAAACCGCTATCGAGAACATCTTGATAAGTTCCAGCGTCAGCAGGCCGCCCCCATCCGTGGATACGATATTAAATCCAGCCTGCGTGCCTGCGGCGTACGTGTTTTCCACATCTTTCACGCTGAAGATGGGGCGGGCCCCGACTCCTGCGCTGACTCCGAGAATCGTGGTAAAATTATTCAGGTCTTCATCCGTGACTGCATCCAGCCGGTCGTAATTGGTCAGCAGGTTGGCGGAAGTAGCGAGCTGGTTGATCATACAATTGGGCCCCACCAACGCCCTCCGGCCTCCGACCTTGTCCAAGTCCGCTTGAGAGATCGGGGCGGAAGTATTTTGCGCATCCATTCCCCAGGAAACCATGCACAAGATAAATATCCAGGCTATACGTATTTTCGTTCTCATCTTTTTCTCTATCTATGTTTCTCAACTTTCCATTCCGGATTGATTTGCAAAACACCCTCCTTCGACAAGTCCGGTACGCCGATCGACAGATCGACCGTCGAATCTGTGGCTGAATAGTTATAGACTTTGAAGTTTTCTTCTGCCAGCAACTCAACTATCGCCTTCCACAAAGCCTCTACCTCCTCGTCAGTCCATAATACCGGATCGGTTCCCGCCGACTGTAATATATCTTTCAACGGCAGCAATGTTTTTAATTTGCAAGAGAGCGAGTGAGCTATCGTATTGGTATTGTTCAAACAATCCAGCGAAAGGATCGGACGGTAAGTGATCTGATACCATTCGTTTCCTCCCTGGTTGGTTTGCAGCTCCTGCTTCAAAGAGTGGTCCGGATCAGTCCTGCCCGGGGCATACCAGTTGATAGCCGTGATTTTATTGTTCTCCGGCAAGCCGTAGCTGATCAGTGAGAAGCCGTCGAAGCGGTGGGAGAAACCTTGCAAGTCTGACACAAACATCGTATCGACCGGTATGCGGGCAGATTGGGAAAGCCCGGCTTTCGTTGTCCGGTCCAGGAATATCGTATCCGCTCCGGAATTACCGGCGTATTCGACTTCTGCCATCATCGTCTTGGCAGGATCGGGATCCATTCGCCAGGATTGCTTCCAAAGGGTTCGTATGGAATCGTTCTTCAGGCTTGTCGATAAAAGGGATTTGACCAAAACGACTGCATTTTCACTTGCCAATACGGATATGACCGAAGCTGGATTTTGTTTTAAATTAGCCGATGCCTTCTGTATTCCTGTCGCATATTTCGTATACATGGCAGCATTCTTGACAGAGTCCACTTTGGCGGGATCGCCAGGATTTTCTTTAGGTGTCCATTCCGTCGCTTTCTTCTGGAAAGCACTGTCCATCTTCGCTAAAAGGCCATCCGTAGAAACCTTTGCCGACTTCAGGATATAAGCATCCGTACCTGTACCGGCTATCAGCTTCGAATACAATGGGATGATGGTCGGTAGGAAATAGGTTTTCACCGTATCCGGGATTACTTCATTGCCATCCCCGTCTACTTGCGTCATGTCCCACTTCGGGAAACGTTCGGCGAAGAAGTCCGTGCGCGTCACAACCCGTTGAAGCAAGACCGGGCAGTCGTAGGGATGCTCACGATCCGCCCCTTTATCCCCGCTGTTTACCGATGTGGTGAAAAGGTAAAACATATCCGAGTCGGTGAAAGGTTGCGCAGGAAGTTGCAGGTAAGCGGTACTGAAGCTCCCAGCCTCCCGCAAGGGGCACCAAGCCGTACCGTCGTCGGCAGTCCATTTTACGATCGAGGAATCGATATTCGCCACGAACACGACCTTATAGTCCACTCCCTGATCCAAGGTATCTTTCAAAGCCTCCCGCTGTCCCCAGGTCATGGTCTCCCGCTTCAACGGCCACTTCGTGTCTTCGGAGATATCGGGGATTTCACGGCGTTTCAGCAGCACGTTCCCTTTGCTTTCCTCGTTTCCCTCACTCCCCTCGCTCCCGGCATACAGCAGGTAGGTAAGGGAAGAAATGCGTCGGTTGGCAGGCATGCCTTGGTGGATGCTGCGGGTAGACGTTCCGGCATCATCAATGGCGTAGTCGATAACGTATGCCCCTTCCATCAAAGGAGCTTCCAACCCGTTGCCGATCGTTTCCGGTTCGCAGCCGCTCAAGGCGAGCAAAGCGCAAAACAGAAAACAAGCGACAGCTATTTTCTTTCTTGTCCTCTCAATTCCTTTCATGTCCATTCCTTGTTTTTATTAATGCCATCCGTTCCAATCATCGCCGGGCACATCTATTTCGGCATTATCGTCGAAACCGGCGTAACGTATCTCGAACTCATTCGAATGCATACCGTTGAAAAGCACCTTGGTGCGTATGTTCTTCCTGATCAGGATCGGGGCGTTATTGTCGTTTTGTAACGTGAAGGCCTGAGGTTGATATTGACCTTTACAATTGACAAGAACCGTAGCACCTTTCAGCTCTCCCGGCAAGAGTGCGATTTTGAAGACCAGCCGGCTGTTTTGCTCCGCTGGATCATCGGGGTCGAGCGTCCATTTAAAGATAAAGCTATGCGCCCCCTCCTCTACCTCCGTCAACACATCGTCCACGGTATTATCGTGGATATAGAAACGCTTTACGGGACGAACAAGATTGAGTTCTATTGTTGTCACCGGCTTCTCGAACTGGTCGGCAGGGATTCCCATGTCGAGGATCAGCTCGCCCGTTACCCGAGTAAGGGTCACATCTTCCGTCGACGGGTTCACCGGGTCGATCCAGCGGTCGATAATCTTACGGTAGACGGCAAGGTCTTCGCCCTGCGCCTTCTTCAAGCTATCCGCCTGATACTTCAATACGGGAACGTAATCGACCATCAGCTTGTTGAAATCGTGTTCGACCGGAGTATCAGTAACGTTTTTGGCTTGAAACAACCTGCCCCCCTGCATTTCATTCACCGCCGACACACAGACAAAGGCGAATTTATACCATTGCCCGAAAAGCCCCTCCAAGCGGTAGGTGTTCCCTTCCAGGTCGTACCGGTGATCCAGGCCGCAATGCAGGTCTTCCCGGTCATTCTCTCCCGGCCGGTTCTCATGTTCCGGCAACCGTTCTGCCAAAAACAGGCGGGTGAGCTGCTTCCCGTTTTGCGTCCCGTCGGCACGGGTGGAGACCCGGAACGTGACCGCCGCCTCCGATTCCACGCCATACTCGTTCGAGCAACCGCCCATTCCCAGGACAATGCCCGCCAAAGCCATATAGAAACTTATCTTTCTCATCCTTTGCTCCTTTCCTTATTTCTTTATTTAGGCATGATCTCCTCTTCTTCGTCCCCCCATTCCGTATCGTTATCAATCGACCCGTCGATCGTACCGTCAGCCGGGCCTTTCCAAGCATTTTTGCGGCGGCAGCAAAGCACGTTCAGATAACGGGAACGCAGGTTGAGCGACTTCTTGCCCGTCGTCAGGTTCACGAAATACACACGGCCTACGGTTTCTCCGGCCGGGTCAGCCACCGAAGGCGTAGAAGAATGCAGATTGCCTGTCCCCGTCAACCCCTCTACCGTGCTTCTAAACGACGGGTCATAATAATCTTTCGCCTCGCCGCCTACATGTCCGCTCAAAGCCAGAAGCTCATTGGCTGCCGGCAGATACCAGACAATCTCGTTGTAGTCGATCTTTCCGTTGCCGTTGCGGTCACGGTTCTTTCCCAGTGCGTAGCCCAACGCTATATACGGTGGAATGCCCTCCTTATAAGCGGGTTCTACGCCCCATTTATCCCCATTGAGCGCCACGTCATATAATTTGCGCGTATTTGAAAGCCCGTCCCATTGCCCGGAAGCAATCAGGTCATCCGTGATAAAGCTCCAATATTTCTCGAACCCCCACGCGATGTTGTTCTTTTCAAACACCCGCTCCACGTAAAAGGTATCTTGTATCTCCTTCATCGTATGCACGTCATATTTGATATGGCAAATCACCATTTGGGCGGGATACTGCTTGATGACGACCTCTTTCCGTTCCTCTCCGCTCTCGAAGATGACCTTGCCTTCGCGTATCCCGAAATTTTTGTTTTCTGCGGGACTTTCCATTTTCGGCACATATTCGTCCGTATGGATATAAATATACTGTAAACCACCCTTGCCGGTCATGCGGAAAAAGGCCTGATCTTCCCTGTTACCGTCAGCCATCCGAGGCACGTAAGCCGAAGAGTTCGACACCTCCAGCCAGGGAGTCGAGTCTGGCTCTGCCACCCGCGCGGTCCAGTCGTTCACCGAAAAAAGCAAGAGTTGCAAGGCATTCGGGTGGGCATCCAGTATTTGATCCGTATTCCCGAATATCGCCAAGTCATCAATACCCCTGGAACTTACACGTGTATCAAGATCTTCTATATTGTAGATTCGTATTCGGTAAACGTAATGATGGTTCCGAAGTACGTTATAATCCTTATAGTTGTCTTTTCCAAGATAAATGGAGTACACAACCTCATAAGCACCACCGCCGGCTTTGGTATAAATTCCTTTGATCTTAAGATAAGAGGCAAAAGGACGACTTGTCGCATGGCCTTTATCTTTTTTCGTTCCTTTATAGATTTGTTGATAATACTGGTAGAGGTCAGCATACCCCTCGGGAACGCCATCCGTATTACCTATCAAACCGGCTAAATCCGGCCAGTTATCCGGTTTATCTTCTACCCCTCCCTGCCGGTTCTCGAACATCCGGAACGAGGCGGAATAATCCGCGCCTATACTGCTTTGGGTATCGAAAGCGACCGGGGTAGACGGATAATACAAAGCGTTATCGTGTCTACCATTAACGTTATCATATCCATAGTCATTCGCGCAGAAATGCAACGTGTCCTGATCTCCATTTAAGTCTTCAAGCAACCTGCTGCCCATCGGGATATTATGCATGGACAACTCGCTGACGATAAATTTATCGCCCGGATCTGTCGGTTGGAAAAAAATATCGAAATCAAATTTCGCAGCCAAGCGCTTTACAGGTATAGCATACTCTTTACTTAAAGTCGCCCCGTTCTTTATATCACAGAATCCACACATAACATATTTGCCCGTATAGGCTCCGTCCGGCTTTTCTATCTTGATATTTTGTGTCTGCAAATCCGCTTCCGTTTGTACCTTATCCCATGCAACGACACTCGTATCCGCCAAGTTACAGATAGCATAAATACGCTGAGGATAAACCTCATCCGCTGTCAGGTAGAGGCTGACAGCATCGTTGTTGTCGATTAGTTGTTGATATGCCTTATCTTGTAGCGTCCAAGAAGCAGGCACATCCGCTGTTTCCGTTTTTTTATATACCAATAAGGTCACATTCTCAATCGCCTCCTCCGATACGTCGTCTCCGGCACGGGTCTCGATCACGGAGGCATCGCTCACTTGCAAACGGATAGACACTCTTCCCTCCGAAAAGTCTCCATCCGGCCCCTCCCAATCGCAATCACTTTCGCAACCGCTTCCTAGCAGGCAACAGGTGATTAATAATGTTAGATATTTATAGATTCGCATACCTTTCTGTTTTTTTTAGTTCATCCCACATGCCGGACGTAAATAGAAGTTATTCCCGCCACGTTTTTTACCATCTTCCTCATACCTATTATTTTTAGCACTCCAAATATAGGCTCTTGAATTATAATAGTGTGCGATAGTGACATTCGACGACCAATACGCTTCTTTTATATGATAACGTTCTTTATTATTAAGAACCGTTTGATCATTTAAAAACCACCCCAATTCATCCTTTGCCGGCAAATACCAGCCGGCTTCTTTTTTAACGATTTTACCCGAAGCAACATCGTAGGTGTATCTATATTGAGAGACTTTTTGTATCGCAGATCCCACAAAACCTTCATCGGCAGCTCCACCTTTTACAGCTTCCTGATAATTTGTATACCCGTTGTCTGATACCGAATAGTCAAAACCTTTCCCGAAAATTTGGGAAGGGGGAGAAGAGTAATACCCCCAATCAGAAGTACTATTATCTTCCGTCACACGCCCTGTCGTAATAGACCGCTTTGTTCCCCAATTGAACCGGCTGAAACCACGGGCTTTATCACCTGAGCCAACAATAATGGCGTTGTACTGTTGGACAAGTAATATTTGCTCTGTGCCTTTTTTTTCTTGCCCGGTTGTATCAGTCGACACGATTCGTATCTTTACCGTACGTGTTTCCGGACCTCCTTGTTTGACATAATCGGTAAGCACAAGCGGAATCATATTTTTTGTGGTCACAGAGGATTTATATTCCTTACTGTACTCCCCCTCCGATTTTTGAAGAAGCAACATATTCGATCCTTCATCTATAATTGTAACCTTCCAAGGATCCTTTAATACAGAAGGGTACACCCGCAAGCGGATCGTATTCGTCCCCATGCAATCGAATATATATTTTTCCGCATCATAGATGCCTCCGTTTTCATTTACCAGCGCAATCGTAGGGCTTATCGGTACGCCGGGGAAATCCACGCATACGGTATCCCTCGTCCACGACTCCACCTTCAGGTTCAGCTTCGTGCCTGCCAAACTTTCAGGATAATCGCCGTCGGTACTGCCATTACTGCTCTTTTGTCCTATATGGTAGATCACGTTCGGGCGGATGGAATAACGCAGGCGGTTTTGAGCGTCGGTGGCTGTTTCCTGCACGGCGGGGAAAGATTTGACGACTACCTCTTCTTGCTCCGTTGCGCCATCCTCTCCTACCAGATATTTTTTACCTAAGACATCCACGACCAGCGTATTCTCTGTGGTCGACGTGTTTTTTATCGGCAGCAGATAGGCTCCCATCAGGATCGTGTTCGGCAGAATATGCAAGGAGTCGGTGTACTTTTGAGGTATTGCATACAGGTCTTTATTGGCTTTTTTGGGATAGCCGCCCAGGTCGGTAAAAGCGAGATAATCGGCCGTATCCACCGTCAGCGGGTCTGTACCGAAATCGTCGGCAAGCTGATCCTTTATTTTGGGGCGGAGCAAGGAGACAGACGAATTTTGTTTGTCGAACAAACGCAGCCGGATCTTGGTTATCAGGTAAGTCCCATTACTCGTTATCTTATAAGGTATATCCTTCAAATAGCAGAGCACCCCCGCCACGCGGCGGCGCATCTCCACATCCACGCGGCTCAGAGCACCCCGCCTGTATTCGAAGGTTTCCCATCCGGCAAACAGTTCGGAGTGGGCGATATCGTCTTTTGTTTTTACAGCAGCCAATGTTGCTTTGGCTTCTGCCAAAGATTTGCCATTTAAGGCAGCAGGGAGGTTGTAGGTGCTTCCCGACCGGTCGTCGAGGCCCACGCACAGGAGGGTGTAGTTGCCGTTCGGGAGGTTCAGCGTGTTTTCCAGCAGGTATTCTTCTACCTGGACGGAATCCACGCCATAGTCGAGGCTGTCCATCGGGTTCCAGTTCAGTTGCTCGGAAAGAACACAGGAGGCATTTGCCAAATCGGTGGTATCTCCTTCATAGAGGAAGGTATGCACCTCTTTTACATGATGCAGGTTGGCAGAGCTGGTCAGATCCGTCTTCGTGGACACCAGCGCACCGTTCGACAAACGGACCAGAATGCCTTCCTTCGGCAGCTTCTGCATATCGTCAATGGCATCTTCATCCGTACAACAACAGAGTGTTGCGGCAAACAGACAAAACAATATATACCTCCAATGTTTCATATCCATTCAGAAAAGTTTTTTAGAGCCTGTTTAAATTTTCCTGAAATATTTATATGTAGGCATCAGACCTGTCGAGTAAAATTTAAACAGACTCTTTTTAAACAATTTTTATTCAATTACCGGGCGATCGTCTTCGCCACCGGTGTTGCCACTGTCGGTCGAACCGCCATCGGTGTCGGGTCTGAAATTAGGCTTTGCACCAACGCCTGCCTTCGAGAGTGTTTGTTGCAACTGGATGATCAAGGCGTTTACCTGGTCGATCACCATGCCTAGAGCCGTTTCCTTGTTTACATCATTGGTTATCAAAAAGTTTACCCGGTAGAGCGCATTGATAGCCAGAACTATTTCCCTGTAGGCCTTGTCTACAAGGGGACGGGTACTTTTCATCGTTTCAGAGGTAGCACGGCTGAGAGTTTCAGCCGAACGTTCGGTATAAATTGTATTAAATTCGTTATTGGCTGTTGCAAGAGAGGTGAGAACTTCGTCAAGGTCTAACGCCGTAACAAATGCGGCATATTCGGGTTTACGTATTTTTTCCAGGAAATCGCTGATGGCAGCAGTATTGGAAGCATAATTCAAACGCGGAGCATTGCGGTAAGGAGCCAGCAAATAATCTAACTCGATAGCAGCCTGCCGTTTCGATTCGATGGGACAAAGTTTGCCGGTCGTGATAGTCTGGGCCGTATACAGGAACAGATCGTCACGGTTACGATCTACCATTTCTATGGCAGCCGTATCTTTATAGGTTCGGTTCCGCAGGTAACATTCATTCTCGACGTTCAACAATTGTTTGTAGGCGGCACGCTGTGGAGCAAAGCCCTGCTTGTCGGCAAACTCTTCCGAAACAGTTCTCAGCATATCAGTGTGAAACTGGTAATGTTCGGCATTACGTGCACGGGAGAGATCGAATTTCAAATTAATTTCTTTCATGACATCTTCATTTTAATTATTTATGGATAAAAAAAGATTTCGACAAAGTAGCAGAAAATTCCGAATGGTAGAAAAACGATGCAGGAAGCCGGCGGGCAGTTCCGCCAGGTTGCCGCAACGTTTTTCTAGCTTTCGGAAAGTTCCGAAAACTCCCTAAATGATTTTACTGCTCTCCGGAAATTCACGACAGGGTAAAAAATCGTTTTTGAGGTTTCCGGAAAGTGCCGGAAGCTTCCTGCATCATTCGGGAAGTTTTCGGGGATATTTTCAAATATATTTTCCGATCAATCGATTATTCGATCTCCATATCGTGGATGAATTCCCACTGGTCGTTGATCTTGATGATCAGTTCCTGGTCTTTATCCAGCGGCTGTGGTTTGTCGGGGTCTGTGCCCGGATCTGTCGGGTTATCGCCGCTACCACGTTTACCTACTTGATACAGGTGGTTACGATAGATATTATAAACCTTGTCGCTGTCTTTGTCGCTTTGTGACAGCGGATCCAATTTGACATTCCAAGATTTCAAGACTGTTACTGTTTTAGTATCCTGACTAGTAGTAGTATTGATCAACTGCAGCTCGAATGTATTCTTTCCATTCTCATTGAAAGGAATAACAAATTCTCCTGCCAATACAGCACCATCTGTTACAGTAATCGTAGAGTTTGAAGCATCTAATGCGTTATGCCATCCTTTTACATTACCTAATAATCTTACATTAGAATCACTTCCCTCATCTGCTGGTAACAAGGCATCGTCATGCCAATCACCTTTGCTTTGCTCTTTAGTCTCATCCCATTTGAACCAGTCCTTCAAATCGATCTCATAAACAATATAAGCATCTTCTTGACTAGCAGTAACAACACCGGTACCGAACTTAGCATCCGGACTATTCGTAGTACTTGCTGTATTAAAACCATTAACTACATATTCTGTCTTTTGGTAACCAGGCTGACCGTGAGTAGCATCGTCTTCCTGAGTTGCTAATGTTGTAGACAAGTCTAATGATTCATTTCTATTGGAAGAAACCAAACGGATACCGGTAACAATTTTCTTTTCAGTACCTAAAGTTACGCTTGCAGGAATACGGTTGAAATACCCCAATACACCGGCTACCTGACGTTTCAGCAACACAGTTGTAGAGAAACCGCCATCAGCAGTAAACTCGATAGGAGTAGAAACACCGGAAAAGATTTCACCGACACGATCTCTGTCTTTATCGGTAGTTACATTATAATTAATAGCTGCTGTCTGCCAGAAACCGTTACCCGGGGTGGATGCTACGTTCCAAGTAGCACCTGCAGTCCAAGTATCAGTAGCCAATTCTTTGACATACTTGTCGTCACCTTCATTTGTACCCAACTCAATCTTAAACGGAGCAGGGATAGAGTTCAAATCAGACTCGTCCTGACCTACGGCCAAGATGATGTATTTGCTGTATGTTTTATTCAATTTATCATTACCAGTCAACTTAATCTCTTTCTTACGACCATAGTTATAATCGTCAGAAGAGTTATTCCAATTTGTAATGGCCGGTAATTTCTTAACAAACTCATACTCGTCCTTGTCAGGTTTAATACCAAACACCAACAATTGTACATCTGTCACCTGCTCAGCCCCTTTATTAGAAGTACTATACAAAGGACGTGATTTGGTGGACAATACGTCAGTGTCTTGCATATCTAAAACGATAATTTGTTCGCCTGTTTCTTGTTCACCTCCTTCAACAATCGGATCATTACTGTCACTACATGATGCCAACGTCAGCAAACCTAGTGCTGCGAAAGCTAAAAATTTACTCTTTTTCATTGTTTAAAAATTTAATATGTAAATATCTATTAGCTAATAGTTCTATGAAATCTCCATCGAATGCAACATTTCCCAGTGGTCGTTAACCAAGATGTAAATCTTGAAGCAACAACAGCTTTTATCGTACACGTATCGCATAATGGTCAGTTCATTGCGCCGCATGTTCATCGCCACCGTCTCGGGGCTGATCCAAAACGCGCTTTCATTACATTGGTTACCTTCAAAGAAACGGAGCGTCAGCACGGATAAGTCGTGCTCGAGAGAAGGTGCTAAAATAGTTTTCGTCAGTATCTCGCCGGGGACTACCCAAGTGGTATCGATCCGCATATCGAGCGGGCGATGGTAATTAAAATGGCTGTCTACGTATCCCGATAGTTGAGTAATCGTCTTCGAAGAAGCTCGGTATTGGGCAGGCATACCCTCTACGTGGATAATCAATTTACCTTTCACACGTTTCATGCCAACCGTATAATCGTACGTGAGCTGATCGTACACCAGTGTGTCGTGGGCAAGATAGAGGTCTTCACCCGGCAAGTTGTCCGGATGAAGCTCGGCTCCTTTATATTCTTGCGCTAAGATATTGCTGTCGGCAAGATTACCATAAGCAGTCAAAACGTATGTGCCGAAGGAAATGTTTTCCGGTATCGGCAAAGCGAACTTTTGCTTGTCGCCCTCTACGGAAGTCACGGGGGCAGCCAATACCTCCTCTCCGGTTTCGACATTATGCAGCCGATAGGTCAGCGTGCCGACATAATCGCCAAAAGGCAGCTCCTCGCTCCTCCACTCTTCGAAACCAAAACGTACGGCACTATTTATATTATGGTAGTTCTTATCTTCCACCTCCAAGGTGACCTGCAACTGAGGACACGGCGGCAGCTCTTCGTGTATGCACGAACTAAGATTCAATAACAATAACGCCAGGAACAGTGATGTGTACAAGGTAGCAGGATTATTTCGAACTGATATCAAATACATAAAACAACATTGCTCAGAAAATACATTAGAATCAATAGTCGAAGCGGTCGCCAGAATGCTTCGACTATCTTCAGCTAGCTGAAGATTTTCTCTACAAAGGGTATCGTATGAATATGAAACAATAATATTTTGTTCCTTCGAAGCGGCACATTTCGACAGGAAATTCAACACGGTTGCAAATAATGTTATATGTCGTAACTTCTGTTTCATTCATTCAATTAATTAAAAAACATATATCAACGAAAGTGCCGCTTTCGTCGGGACAAAATAATTTCTATACTTATTTTTGTGACATTTTTCGCAAGGGATACGGTCACTTCTTTATTCAGGAAACGAAGACTTCCTATACCTATAAAGGCTTCAAAATTTCAGTGAGGCGAGAGGATCCGGTCATATTCATACGTGAATCCTCCGCCAATCAGACACCTTCATATCTGCTCTACTTAAAACCACTGAAATATTTTACAGCATGAAATGTATCTTTTTTTAACAGGGGCAAAATTACAGGTTTTAAGAAAAACGGTTATTGCAAAAAAAAGACAAACAATTACGATTTTGGGACAAAAGCTGTTGTTTTATATAGGTTTTCAGATTATTCACTTCTCTTTTCGTATTTGGAGAGGTGTTTTTCCGATGTTCTTTTTGCAAAAAGAGGTCAGATAACTTGCTGATGAAAAATTATAATCCATAGCTATTTCAGAAACAGGTTTCTCTGTCAACATCAGGTCTTGGCATATCAGTTCGACCTTCTTTTGTATCACCCATTGGTGAAAAGAGGTACCGAAAGTGTTTTCAAAGCGGCGGTTGAAGGTTTTAAGGGTCAGATTCAATTTTCCGGCAAGAGCAGCGGCATTGATATCCAGGGTATAGTTATCCATTATAAAATCTCTGAAGTCCAGATCTGTAGCCAATAAAGGTTGAAAAAACATGGCCAGTTCTTCTTTGGAATAATAAGATCTGAGTAAAAGAAAAAGTTCGTTTTCTTTATTTTCATGAAAATGGGCACATTGCAGTCCGTCATCAAGACAATGGATAAGTAAAGTACAAAATTCTTTCAAACGTTCTTTAATAGGAAGCGTTTGAAATTCGTATTGATAATTATCCGGCAAATAATTAATAAGCTGCTCAAAAGCATACCGATTACATAAATTCAAGCATTGTACAAACGCGCAACTAAGAACTACGCAGTCTTTAAGCACTTTGAATGAAAATTCGCTGTTTCGCGAATGTAAGACCAACTCACCAACCTTGTGAACGAATCCTTTATGCAATCCACTACTCACCAAGACCTCTCCTTTTAGTAAAAAAATCATAACCGACCTATTTACATTAACAGGTACAAAATCCTCACCGGCAGTATAACGCAACACTCTAAAGTTTGCAACAGAGGGTAGACGATAATTGTAGCAAGTGGTATGTTCTTCCTTATAAAACAAACTCATACTAGTGTTTTTTTAATTCGCCAAAGCTAAATAATCAATGAATATCAATGCTTTTGTTCGACAAAAATAATAAAAACACTATTTCTTCTTGTTTCATTTACAATAATTAATAAAAAAAGAAAGTGCGGCAAAATGTATTACCACACCTTCTTTTCAATATATTTATCTCACTACAAAAATGAAGATACCTCATCAAAACAACGGGTTATCCACTTTTTCTTTCAGTAAAGCAAGATCTATTACCTGACGAATATCTTCCACATAATGGAAAGTAAGTCCTTTTACATATTCGGCTTTGATCTCTTCGATATCTTTCTGGTTTTCTTTACACAATATCAATTCTTTGATACCCGCCCGTTTAGCAGCCAGGATCTTTTCCTTGATACCACCCACCGGAAGGACTTTACCACGAAGCGTTATTTCGCCTGTCATTGCCAGGTTCTTTTTCACTTTACGCTGCGTAAAAGCAGACACCAGGGATGTAACCATAGTTACACCGGCACTGGGGCCATCCTTCGGAATAGCTCCTTCGGGAACATGGATATGTACATTCCAATTTTCGAATAACTCTTCGTTGATACCGAATAAAGAAGCATGGGCATGAATAAACTCCAATGCCAACATGGCAGATTCTTTCATTACCTCTCCCAGATTTCCTGTCAGAGTTAACTTGGAACCTTTTCCCCGACTCAGGCTCGACTCCACGAAGAGGATCTCACCACCCACTGCTGTCCAGGCTAATCCCGTAACCACACCGGCGTATTCGTTCCCCTGGTATTTATCACGGCTATATTCAATCTGTCCCAGGTATTCATGAAGATCCTCCGGCTTGATCTGTGAAGGGATCGCTTCGTCAGAAGCCACCTTACGAGCAAGCTTACGCATGATCTTGGCAATCTTCTTATCTAGTTCACGAACACCACTCTCGCGGGTATATGACTCGATAATAACCTGCAAAGTCTTTTTAGGCAGTTTCACCTTTCCTTTACTAAGGCCATGTGCTTCCAACTGCTTCGGCACCAGGTGACGGGCAGCGATTTCCACTTTCTCTTCCAGAATATAGCCACTTACCTCGATCAACTCCATACGATCCAGCAACGGCTGAGATATCGTATTCAGGTTATTGGCAGTAGCTATGAACATAACCTTGCTCAGGTCATAATCGATATCCAGATAGTTGTCATGGAATGTCGAATTCTGTTCCGGATCGAGCACTTCCAGCAAAGCAGAAGCCGGATCGCCTTTAAAGTCATTCGTGACCTTATCTATTTCGTCCAGGATAAAGACAGGATTGGAAGTTCCCGCTTTCTGAATGTTCTGGATAATACGACCTGCCATCGCACCGATATAGGTACGGCGGTGACCGCGTATCTCCGCTTCATCATGTAATCCTCCCAGAGAGATACGGACATATTTACGATGCAACGCTTCAGCAACAGATTTTCCTAAAGAGGTTTTACCGACACCCGGAGGGCCATACAGACAGATAATAGGCGATTTCATATCCCCTTTCAACTTCAATACGGCCAGATGTTCAATAATACGTTCTTTCACTTTTTCCAGTCCGTAATGATCGCGGTCGAGCACTTTCTGAGCATGAATCAGGTTAAAGTTATCTTTGCTGTATTCATTCCACGGCAGGTTGATTATGGCCTGCACATATTGTGTCTGTATAGAAAAATCGGGAGACTGCGGATGCAAGCGCTCCAACTTACGAACCTCCTTTTCAAATATCTCAGCCACGGCAGCCGGCCATTTCTTCCGAGAAGCCTTTTCACGCAATTCCCTTATCTCCAGATCATTTATATTACCACCCAGTTCTTCCTGGATCGTTTTGATCTGCTGTTGCAGGAAATATTCCTTCTGCTGCTGGTTGATATCCTCATGCGTCTTCATCTGGATGGAAGCTTTGAGTTCCACCAGCTGGTATTCACGGTTCAGGATAAACAACAAGCGGTAAGCACGGTCTTTCAGGTCACCGATCAACAAAAGTTCCTGTTTCTCAGCCGATCCGCTGGGAATATTGCTACAGGAGAAATTGATCAGGTAAAGAACATTCTTATTATTCTTTATTGAAAAGATCAGATCACGGGGCGGTTCGTTCAAGGCGCCCAACATTTTAATCGTCAGATCTTTGATAGTGGAGATCAGTGCTTCAAACTCACGGTCGGACTTTTTCGGCATTTTATCTTCCAGCAATGAGATCTTACCTTTCAGATAAGGCTCTGTATCTTTCAGAGAGTCCAAGGCAAAACGTTTCTTTCCCTGCAGGATCACAGTCGTCGTACCATCCGGCATTTCCAGGACACGCACAATATCAGCAATCACACCGGTAGTATACAGATCGTCGAAACCCGGATCTTCCGTATTCATTTCTTTCTGGCAAACAACACCGATCAGCGCTTTTTTATGGACAGCCTCTTTAATCAGACGCATAGATTTCGGGCGACCCACTATTACCGGCATCGCCACGCCCGGAAAAAGAACCATGTTCCTCAACGGGAGAATAGGTATTTCGCTACCCACTTTTTCTATACCTTCTGTAAAATCCTCATCCACATCACACTCGGTAAGGATAGGCATTACAATCCCAATATTATCATCCAAATCGTCATACGACTCTTCGGCAAACCTCTTCATTCTTTCTTTCATCATATTTTGTTCCCTATCAATTGTATGTACAGATACAATAAACGTGCCAAAGTTACAGTTTTTTCAATCAATTCTAACTACTTTTGCGCTTCACATTATAAAATAGTATGGCAAATCCTTATTTCCGGTTCAAAAAGTTTACAGTCTATCATGATAAATGTGCGATGAAAGTCGGCACGGACGCGGTATTGCTCGGCGCCTGGGCAGACACGAGCTTTTGCAAAAACATACTGGATATAGGAACCGGCACCGGTATTATCGCTTTGATGCTGGCACAACGGAGCCAGGCAACAGTCGAAGCGATCGATATAGATAAAGAGGCATGCGTACAGGCCACGGAGAATGCAGCGGCCTCCCCTTACACAGAAAGAATAAAGGTCGTACATGCTTCCTGTGCGGACTTCTCAGCTTCAAACCAACAGAAAAGGTATGATCTGATTGTATCCAATCCTCCTTATTTTATCAATTCGTTGAAATGTCCGGACAATAAACGTACAGTGGCCCGCCATACTGACACCTTATTACTTTCCGATCTGATCAGGGAAGCCCAGACCCTGTTATCACCCAGCGGACGGATCGCATTGGTTTTACCTTACGAACGGCAGGAAGAGGTAAAGGCGCTTGCTTCGGCAAACCATTTATATATTTGCAGACAGACGGATGTGATCCCTATTCCCGGAGCAGCCCCCAAGCGATTACTGGTGGAACTGTCTGCCACAAAAGAAAACATAAAAAACCGGGATACACTGACTATCGAAGAAGCTCGTCATCAGTACACCCCGGAATATATCGCCCTCACCAAAGAGTTTTATCTGAAAATGTAAGGTAATCTTTTATCGAAGAAACGGGTCACTTCCCCGAACAGGTTATGTACTTCTTTCGTAAAAGAGACAACCTCGGGAGTGATAACATGCAGGGACTGCGGAATAACAGAAATGTCAATCCTACTATCGGCCATGATAGGTTCACCGTCCAGGTGCATCACACCCGGCTCCTGACGGATAATTGTAACCTGCTGGGCTTTCAGTGTCTTGATCTTACTGTTGCGATCGATCTGCTTCGTGAAAAGCTGGATTGCCAGCGGTGCAATGTCCAGGGGAGTGAAAGGAGACAGAATGGTCAGATCCATTCTTCCGTCCTGGATATTGGCATGGGGAGCGATAAACGCATTATTCCCGTACTGCGACGCATTGGCACATGCCACCAGGAAAGCCTTTTCCTTGATCGTCCGGTTATCCACCAATAACTCATAAGGTTCCGGTTTGTAACTCAGATATTCCTCCACCGTGTTCTTTATATAGGTAAGAGAGCCGCGACGCCTTTCTTCGGCAAACTTCTGGCTGACGGCAGCATCAAAGCCCACTCCACAAGTACAGAAAAACACCTGACCATTTGCCCTACAGCAATCGATTGTCGAAATATGCCCTTTAGCAATCAGATCCAGTGCCCGTTTGGCATCCATCGGAATATGCAGCTCACGCGCCAGTCCGTTACCCGATCCTTTCGGAACAATCCCTAATACAGCATCCGAGTGAAGCATAGCACGGGCTATTTCATTAACCGTACCATCCCCCCCTACTGCTATAATGCAGTTGGCGCCCTCATCAATCGCTTTTTTCGTCAACTCACTTGCATGCCCCCGGTATTCGGTAAAAGAGATATCCAGCAGACAGTTGCCCTTTTCGCACATCTGTTCTATCATTTTGGGTATCTTTCTTTTTGAACCTACTCCGGATATAGGATTTATTATAGCCTGCACCTTTATTATTTTCCCGTCCATCCTAACTGTTTATAAAGATTGAAGGGACAAAAATAATGCTTTTGTAAAACTTTTAAAGCATTAAGGCAACTATAAGTTATTTTTTTACTACTTTTGCGGCTGGATTTGCCGAAACATAGGTGAATATGTACGCGACAAACCTACAGTTCTCTATATAGAATTTTAAAAAGCGAGAAAATCATTCTCTTCAATAATAATATGAAACTTTTACAAGAGAAACTAGCAAAGTACGATGCTCCTCAAAAAGCAATGGCTGCAGGAATTTACCCTTATTTCAGAATGATCGAAAGTGATCAGGACACTGAGGTAATGATCAGCGGTAAGAAAGTCTTGATGTTTGGTTCTAACGCTTATTTAGGATTGACTAACCATCCTAAAGTAAAAGAAGCGGCAATCGAAGCGATTAAGAAATATGGTACAGGCTGCGCAGGTTCGCGCTTCCTGAATGGTACGCTTGATATCCATATCCAATTGGAGAAACGTCTGGCTGAATTTGTCGGCAAAGAAGACGCAATCGTATACTCTACGGGTTTCCAGGTTAATCTGGGAGTAGTATCCTGCCTGACAGGACGTGAAGATTATATCCTATGGGATGAATTAGACCATGCCTCTATTATCGAAGGTCATCGTCTTTCCTTCTCCACCAAGCTGAAATACAAACATAACGACATGGATTCGCTGGAAAAACAACTCCAGAAATGCGAACCCGACAAAGTAAAGCTGATCGTTATCGATGGTGTATTCAGTATGGAAGGCGATGTAGCCAAACTACCGGAGATCGTTGCCCTGGCTAAAAAATACAATGCCAGTATCATGGTCGACGAAGCACACGGCTTAGGCGTTCTGGGAGATCACGGACGCGGTACCTGTAACCACTTCGGCGTTACAGACGATGTAGACCTTATCATGGGTACGTTCAGTAAATCGCTGGCCTCTATCGGCGGATTTATCGCATCGGATAAAGAGACGATCAACTACCTTCGTCACAATTCACGTTCGTATATATTCAGCGCAAGTAATACACCGTCTGCTACCGCAGCTGCCGGTGCGGCTCTCGATATAATGCTGAGCGAACCGGAACGTATCAAGCATCTTTGGGATCTGACCCATTATGCCTTAGACGGTTTCCGTAATATGGGTTGCGAAATCGGACATACTTCAACACCGATCATCCCGTTATTCATTCGCGATAACGACCTGACATTCCTCATCGTTAAAGAATTATTCGAAGAAGGAATCTTCGTTAATCCGGTGGTTTCACCTGCCGTTGCTCCCGAAGATACACTGATCCGCTTCTCCTTGATGGCTACTCATACGAAAGAGCAGCTGGACAAAGCGCTTGAAGCGATACACAAAGTATTTAAAAGTCACGGCTTAGTAAAATAAACTGTTACTATATTTATAATTAAAGGCCTTCAAACGGTAGTTATACTGGTTTGGGGGCCTTTCACATTTCCGCCATTCTTGTTTTTTCACTATACCTTGCTCATTCTCTGAGAATATTTGACTATTTTTGCGTAATTGTAGACACTATAAATACATATATATTACCAGACAATGGATTTCAAACTAAATACAGGTGGTTGCTGCATGGGGAAAAAAGGATGCAGCAAAATACAAAATAATAAACTAAACACCTACGATTGGCTCTGCGACGTTCCCGATGCGGAAAATGCAACCGACTACGTAGAAGTACAATTTAAGAATACCCGCAAAGGGTATTTTCTGAACAGTTCTAAAATACCTCTCGAAAAAGGGGACATGGTAGCCGTAGAGGCCAGTCCCGGACACGATATAGGTACCGTCACGCTTACCGGGAAACTCGTTCTTCTTCAGATGAAAAAGAATAATGTACGTACCGGCGAAGGGTATGAACCTAAAAAGGTCTACCGCAAGGCTAAACCGACCGACATCGAAAAATACGAAGAGGCTAAAGGCAAAGAACATGCTACCATGATCCGTTCGCGCCAGATCGCGGCTGATCTAGGACTGAACATGAAGATCGGCGACGTGGAGTATCAGGGAGACGGCAACAAGGCCATCTTTTATTATATTGCCGACGAGCGTGTCGACTTTCGCCAACTGATTAAGGTTCTGGCTGAAGCTTTCCGTGTCCGTATCGAAATGAAGCAGATCGGTGCCCGCCAGGAGGCCGGACGTATCGGTGGTATCGGGCCATGCGGTCGCGAACTATGTTGCTCGAGCTGGATGACAAGTTTCGTATCTGTTGCAACCGGAGCTGCCCGTTACCAGGATATTTCTATGAATCCGCAAAAGCTGGCCGGACAATGCGCCAAGCTGAAATGCTGTATCAACTACGAAGTCGATGCATATGTCGAAGCACAGAAACGTTTGCCGTCGCGGGAGATCGTACTGGAGACGAAGGACAACAATTACTATCATTTCAAGACAGATATTTTCAAACGCGAGATCACTTATTCAACAGATAAGTCATTTGCGGCGAACCTGATCACGATATCAGTCGATCGCGCTTTCGATGTGATCAATATGAATAAGAAAGGAAGTAAGCCGGTCACACTGGAAGCCGATACAAAACCGCAACCGCCTAAACGCGATGCACAAGACATTCTCGGCCAGGACAGCGTTACCCGCTTCGACTCTGTTAAGAAAAAGAAGAAAAAACGTCCGGCCGGAAATAACGGAGGTGGCAATAACGGTACCCCGACAAACAACAATGCTCCTGCCAACGGAGAAAACGGCAACAGCAAACCGACCAATAATCGTCCGGCAAACAACCGACCGGTTCCGGCTAACGGCGAAAAGCCATCCGGCAACGAAAACAACAGGAATTCCGGAAACAACAATAATAATAACAACGGAAACAGAGGCGGTGGAAACAATAACAACAACCGCAACAACAACCGGAATAACAGAAACAAACAAAAGCCTAAAGGTAATAATGACAAGCCTGCGAATAATGACAAACCTCAGCAACAAGCTAAACCGGGGAATAAGCCGGAGAACAAGCCCGAAGCTTAAGGGACTCATTGTCGTTCTATTTATATCCTTATGCTTCTCCTGCGATCAACAGGCCTTGTACGACCAGTACCAGGCCATTGATAATACAGCGTGGGGGAAGGATAAGGAATATTACTTCTCTTTTCAGGTAGACGACATCTCCGTTCCTTATGATCTGATACTCGAAGTACGTAACAATAATATGTACCCTTATCAGAACCTCTGGTTATTCTGCAATGAAGAACAGCCGATAGGCCCGCTGAAAAGAGATACCGTAGAGTGCGTACTAGCCGATGAGTTCGGTAAGTGGTACGGACATGGCATTTCGTTATTCCAATCCAGTTTTCCGATACGGAAGAAATACAGATTCGAGCATACAGGTATGTACACATTCAGTTTTCGCCAGGGAATGCGCGACAGCACTCTAAGAGGGATTCAGGAGATAGGTTTCCGGGTGGAGAAGACGAAATGATCACCGCTCTCTCCGGGAAGCATCCAGCCGCAGAAAGATAAACAACAAGATCGTAAACCCGAGCAAAGAAGAACCTCCATAACTGAAGAAAGGCAACGGAATACCGATCACCGGAGTCAATCCAATCACCATACCCACATTAATAGCTAAATGGAAGAAGAAAATAGATGCGACACTGTATCCGTAGACCCGGCCGAATGCCGTATTCTGCCGTTCAGAAAGGATAACTAACCTGACTATAAATACTCCGAATAGAAAAAGCACCAGGGTGGAACCGATAAATCCGTGTTCCTCTCCTACCGTGCAAAAGATAAAGTCTGTTTCCTGCTCCGGCACATATTTCAGCTTAGTCTGTGTCCCATTTAAAAAGCCTTTTCCGGTGAGTCCTCCCGATCCGATGGCGATCTTCGACTGGTTCACGTTATATCCGGCACCACTCGGATCGTCTTCCAACCCCAATGATACTTTGATACGGATTTGCTGGTGAGGTTCCAGTATCTCATCAAACACATAATCCACCGAATACATAAATGCCATAGATCCCAAAGCGAAAGCGGCGATCAATGCATAATGCCACACCCAGTTCCGTACGGAAAGATAAACCAGGTAAACGACAGCCAGCCCGACCAGTCCCATCGATACCCAGGCAAAATTAACGGGCATGAACAAAGAAACGATGTAAGCAGCCAGATAAACGACTCCTGTTCCTCCCAACATTACCTGCAACGCCATCCTGTCCTTACGTACCACTACGACAAGAATAAAAGATATAACAAGTATCATCGTCGAAACGATCAGCTCTCCCATCGCGGTCGCCCCAACCACGACATCCGAAAATTTCATGGTCGTCACAAAGAAAGCCACGGCACAAACTCCTGCCAACAAAATATACCCGGACATACCTTCCCGGTAGAGCATCAGGAAGAAAGCAAAATAAACCAGTGCTGATCCTGTCTCCTTTTGCAGGATAATACAAATCATCGGCAGAAAAATAAGCATCAACGTTATAGAGAAATTCTTTACGGTAGTCAGTTTAAATCCATAGGAGTTCATAAACTTCGCGACAGCCAACGCCGTGGCAAACTTCGCGAACTCAGCCGGTTGAATGCGGAAAGAACTCAACTGCAACCAGGAATGTGATCCTTTGACATTAGGAGCCAGAAAGATTGTAGCTATCAACAGGATAATGACGGCAGCATAGATCAGGTAGGCGAATACATCAAAAAAGTCGCTTTCGAGCATCAATATAACGAATATGACCACCATCGATATACCAACCCACATCAACTGTGATCCCGGCCGGCCGTTTATATCGAACAATCCCATACTGTCGAATTCGAAGCTCGCACCACAAATCGTAAACCAACCGGCCACTATCATCAACAAGTAAAGTATGATGGTGAACCAGTCGACCGTTTTCCATATTTCCGTCTTTCTATAACCCACGATCTACTAAAGAATATATTCTGTCAGAATCCACTACCGTATTACTTATCTGTTCTTCCAGCACCTTATCTTCCGGAGCGATCTCTCCTTTCAGATAAAGTTCCATCATCAGCTTACCGATCGGTACACCGAATGCCGCCCCGAAACCTCCGTTCTGCACATACACACAAATCGCGACCTTAGGATCTTTATAAGGAGCAAAACCAATAAAGGCCGAATGATCCTTTCCATGAGGATTCTCTGCTGTTCCGGTCTTACCGCATACTTCGATACCGGGAATAGCCGCTCTCCAGCAAGTACCGCCCAATACAGCATTGCGCATCCCCTCGGCTACAATATCATAATATTTCGAGTCAATCGTCGGATAACGTTTATTCGTATATAGCGTATCCAAAGGTGTGTCCTGTACTTCCTTTACCACATGCGGAGTTATAAAATACCCTCGGTTGGCAATCGTTGCGGCCAGATTACATATCTGTAACGGCGTAGCGGAAACTTCTCCCTGTCCGATCGCAATGGAAATAACGGTGCTGGAATTCCAACGTCCTCCGTATACTTTATCATACACCTTACTGTTGGGTATATATCCCCTTTTCTCTCCGGGTAGGTCTATACCTAACGGATAACCATATCCCATCGATACAAGATGATTTTTCCAAATTTCAAAAGCTTCCTGAACACTCGGATACCGACGCCGGCTATCCAACATATCATGTAAGCCCCAGCAAAAATAAGAGTTACACGAAGTAGCCAAAGCGGGAACCAAGCTCAAAGGAGAAGGATGTCCGTGACAGGCAGGTTTTCCTCCGCGATAGGTGTAACCATGTGCACAAGTATACATCGTTTCAGGAGTAATAACCCCTTCCTGCAGAAAGATCAGTCCCTGTGTAGGTTTGAATGTTGACCCGGGAGGATAAAATCCAGTGATCGCACGGTCGATAAGAGGCTTTTGAGGATCTTCACTCAAAAGGTGATGATTCTTTCCTCTTTGACGTCCTACCAGCAGGCTGGGATCATAGTTTGGAGAAGATACCAGACAAAGCACTTCGCCTGTCGCCGGTTCTATCATCACGATACTTCCAACCTTATTTCTCATAAGCTTCTCGCCATAGGCCTGCAAGTCCATATCGATAGAAAGCGTCAGGTTCTTTCCCGACACAGGGGCGACATCACTGTTTCCGTCATCATATTTGCCTTTTATACGTCCATGTACATCCCGGAGTAGTATCTCCACACCTTTTACACCGCGCAGTTCTTTTTCATACGAACGTTCCACCCCCGAACGTCCGGAGTTATCACCCTGTACATAATAATCATCATTCTGGATATCTTTTCGGTTCACTTCACCGATATTTCCCAACACATGAGCTGCATTCGGATATTCATACTGCCGGATCGTACGGTTCTGAATATAAAAACCGGGAAATTTATAAAGCTTTTCCTGTAAAACGCCACACTCCTGTGCCGACAGGTGATTCATAAAGACCTGCGGTACATAAGAAGAATAACCGGGATTTAGTCGCCGGTTTTTTATATCGGCAATACGTTTATCGAATTGCTCTCTCGATATACTCAGGATCTTACAGAAGTCCAACGTATCGAAAGGCTGTACTTCACGCATAATAAGCATGACGTCGTAAGCAGGCTGGTTATATACAAGAAGTTTACCATTGCGGTCATAAATTATCCCACGGGAAGGATACAACGTCTTTTTCAGGAACGCATTGCTGTCAGCCCATGCTTTATAGTCGTTATCCACCACCTGAAGGTAGAACAGACGAACAATAAAGATGAGAACCAACAGAACCACGGCGCCTATAATAACATAACGTCTGTTCTCAAGTGTATACTTTGCATTAGTCTCCACTCTTCTGTGCTTCTATATTGAATGCTTCTATTGTACAAATTAATAATGTAGTCGTCACCACGCTCGCTCCGATACGAAGGGCAAGGAATAACGGGTCGAATAAGGTCAGCGACTCGATCAGGAATAAGGCTACATGATGAATCACCACTAATGACAGTACATACCGGAAGAAACCACCATATCCGAATGTCTTATAAGAAGGATATATCCCGTCAGGAAGATCCTTACCCATATAAAAACGTATCAACGGTTCACGGATAAATCCGGTCAGGGTACATGCTGCGGCATGCATTCCCGGGGTATTTGAAAATACATCGATCACCAGACCGATAAGAAACGAGAAAAGAACAACCAGATCACGTGGTGAACCGACCGGCATCTTTACAATAAAATAAAGATACAGGAACGGTGTTGCGATCCGCAGGAAATGGATATTGTTCAGGATCAACACCTGAATCAATACCAATACAACAAAATAAAGCAATCCCCTTATTAAATTATTAATCATTTCTTCTTGCTTCTTGTTCTACCCTTATCTGTTCTTCCTGATTATAATTCTTTATGATACGAACGTTCTTCAATGACTGAAAATCTGTTGCCAGCTCTACTTTCAGCGTAAAGAAGTTATCGTCATGCTGTTTCTCGAAATCAGCTACCGTTCCCACGACAATTCCAGCAGGGAATACACTCGAATAGCCGCTGGTAACAATCGTATCACCTTTCTGAAATTCCACATGCCGGGGCAATTCTTCCAGATTGGCATATCGTGTGCTGCGTCCGTTCCAGTTCAGCGAACCGAAATAACTACTCCCCAACACCTTGCAGCTAAGCTTCGACTTAGGATTAAGCAACGGAATAATGACAGAAAAATGATCTGCCACAGTCGATACAATCCCTACAACTCCCTGTACGGAAACAACGCCCATATCCGGAGCAATTCCATCCTTGCGTCCTTTGTTCACAGTGATATAGTTCGAAAGGTGGGTCACACTGTTATTCGTCACCTCCGCCAAAACAAAACTATACGGAAACTGTTCGACCGAGTCGGGTACAAATCCGGCAAAATGCACCGTATCAGCCATCATCATATCCAAACGATCCTGCAACTCCAGTAAATCCATTTCCAACTGCCCGTTCCTTTCCAATAACTCTTTGTTTATTTCACGAAGATCAAGATAGGAAGTCACATAACCGGAGATAGAAGAGACATGTCCTGTCAATACATTTGCCGAACTGAAGATAATATTCCGCTGGTACGCATTATTGCGATAAATCAACATCAGCGAAACAATCTCAAGCAAAACAAACAGAAACCAATGCCTCTTTCTTACCAGGAAGTCCAGCAGTTTACGCATAAATAATAATGTGCCAATTTGATAATGTACCAATATGCCAATTAATCAATACACCAACGAATGCGCCTCTTATTGGCACATTGGCATATTGATTAACTGGCACATTATTTCCCTTATCGAATAAGGAAATTAAATTTATCTATATTCTTCAACGCTACGCCCGTACCTTTCGCTACCGCATGCAACGGATCTTCGGCAATATGGAACGGAATGTTGATCTTATCAGTCAAACGTTTGTCGAGTCCGCGCATCAAGGCACCACCACCGGCCAGATAGATACCGTTACGAACGATATCGGCATACAGTTCAGGCGGAGTCTGTTCCAATGCGCTCAGGATAGCCGCTTCCATCTTCGAGATCGATTTCTCCAGGCAATGTGCAATTTCCTGATAAGAAACAGGTACTTCCATCGGAAGAGCTGTCATCTGGTTCGGACCGTGTACAATATAATCTTCGGGCGGATTATCCAGGAACGTCAATGCAGAACCGACATTGATCTTGATCAACTCGGCAGTACGTTCACCCACCTTCACATTATGCTGGCGACGCATATATTCCATAATATCAGCCGTCAGGTCGTCTCCTGCTATACGGATCGATTTATTGGAAACGATACCTCCCAGCGAGATAACAGCGATCTCGGTTGTACCACCGCCTATATCTACGATCATGTTGCCTTCGGGTGCTTCCACATCGATACCGATACCGATCGCAGCAGCCATAGGTTCATAAATCATATATACATCGCGTCCTCCGGCATGTTCGGCAGAGTCGCGTACGGCACGGATCTCGACTTCAGTGCTACCGGAAGGAATACATACTACCACCCGGAGCGAAGGAGAAAACCAACGGTGTTTCGGATTTATCATTTTGATCAGACCGCGTATCATTTGCTCTGCAGCAAAGAAATCGGCAATCACACCGTCACGAAGCGGACGGATCGTACGAATATTCTCGTGCGTCTTCCCGTGCATCTGACGTGCCTTTTCACCGACAGCCAGCACTTTGTCGGTACGTCTGTCGAGGGCAACTACCGATGGCTGATCCACTACTACTTTACCACCACTGATGATGATGGTATTAGCAGTACCCAGGTCCATCGCTATTTCTTGTGTGAAAGAAAATAATCCCATTTTTTAATAAGGTGTTTTTTTAATGTTTGAAATGACGGACTCCCGTCTTAACCATAGCCAAGCCATGCGCGTTGCAATATTCAACGGACAACTTGTCATTTACAGAACCACCCGGCTGAATAACAGCAGTAATACCCGCCTTATCAGCTATTTCAACACAGTCAGGGAATGGGAAGAATGCATCAGAAGCCATAACGGCACCTTTCAAATCGAATTCGAAAGCGCTTGCCTTTTCAATAGCTTGCTTTAAAGAGTCTACACGCGATGTCTGACCGATACCACTTGCGCAAAGCTGTTTATTCTTTACCAGGGTGATAGCGTTTGACTTACTGTGTTTCACCAGTTTATTAGCGAACAAAAGGTCTTCTACTTCCTGAGAAGTAGGTTGTTTGTCAGTCATCGGTTCCAGATCTGCAGCAGTCTGGATACTGAGGTCTTTTTCCTGCATCAGGGCACCATTCAACAGTGAACGGAACTGCATCGGACAAGTCTTTGCTTCCTTACGGATCAGGATGATGCGGTTTTTCTTCTGCATCAACACTTCCAAAGCGTCTTTTGTATATTCCGGGGCGATGATCACTTCGAAGAAGATCTTGTTGATCTCTTCAGCTACTTCTTTATCGATCGGCGTGTTGGTAATCAGGATACCGCCGAATGCAGAAACCGGGTCGCCGGCCAGTGCATCTTTCCATGCTTCGAGCACAGTCGGACGGGATGCGATACCACACGCATTATTATGTTTCAGGATAGCGAATGTCAGTTCGTCGAATTCATCGATCAGGCTGACAGCAGCATCGATATCCAGCAAATTATTGTAGGAGATCTCTTTGCCGTGGATCTGGTCGAACATATCGCTGAACTTACCATAGAACTTAGCCGCCTGGTGAGGGTTTTCGCCATAACGCAGGCTCATCGGCTGGTCTACAGTAGCACGGAAGTGTGAACCTTCTCGTCCGTCAAAATAATTGAAGATAGCAGAATCATAACCGGATGAAACGGCAAAAGCTTCTTTGGCGAACCATTTACGGTCTTCCAGGGAAGTTTCCGCCCCTTTTTCATTCAGCAACTGCATCAAGGGCTGATACTGTGCTTTGGAAGCTACGATCACTACATCTTTGAAGTTCTTTGCAGCGGCACGGATCAATGAGATACCGCCTATATCTATCTTTTCGATGATTGCCTGTTCTTCCGCACCCGAAGCCACTGTTTCTTCGAACGGGTATAAGTCTACAATCACTAAATCAATTTCAGGAATTTCGTATTGTTCAATCTGGCCTTTGTCGCCTTCGTTGTCTCTACGGGTAAGGATACCACCGAATACTTTCGGGTGAAGCGTCTTAACACGTCCTCCCAGGATAGAAGGATAACCTGTCAGGTCTTCCACAGCATCACAAGGGATGCCTAATGATTCGATAAATGTTTGAGTCCCCCCTGTTGAAACGAAGCTAACACCTTCGTTATGAAGCTTTTTCAAAATTTCATCCAGTCCCTCTTTATGGAATACAGAGACTAATGCACGCTTGATACGTTTTGTTGCAGCCATCTTTGTTTGAGTTTATTTTAATGTTTTAGAGCACAAAAGTAGATAATTATTTTCAATATGTACATAACGATCTGCAATTTTATTCACAAAGGAAAAGCGGGAACTTTCCTATCTATCGTCCTGATAGTGAAAAGCCCCCGCCTTAAATGAGTGGATTAGATTACTACATGTTAATGATTATTCATTACTTTCAACAAATTCTTGCCGGCTTTGAACCTGACGCTTATACGCGGAGCGATCAGGCAAGCCTCGCCATTGCGGGGGTTGCGCCCCGGACGCGAACACTGTTGCCAGGGACGAAAAGTACCAAATCCTTGCAAAACGATACCGTCACCTTTGCTCAGCCCTTCCTCCATAGTTACCATCAAAGCATCAAGCACCTTGCGGCAAGTAACCTCAGGCAAAGAAGTATGGATAGATAATGATTTGACTATATCTGCTTTATTCATATAACACTCTATTTATCCAAAAGACAGCGGATGGAAAAACCATACGATAATGATTCGTCATCCATTCTTGATCCCGCACCTACCATCAGTATTGCCAAACGAGGGGATTTACCGTTTTTTAATGTGGAGGACCAGTAATTACCACTTTCCAGTTTGCCGGAGGATTCAGCTAGATAATTCCTATAACCTGAAGCCGGTAATACAAGTTTATCACTTGTATCCGGTATAATACATATACCATTTGCCTGCTGCGGACTCTTGGCGAAAATCAGCTTCAACTCATTTTCCGTCGGAATACGCCATCCCGCAGGACAAGGTTGCTGATCAAGCGGCCACGCTTTTTCACCTTCTGCAACCCCGCCGGTTTTATTGTCACTGAACCAACTTTTGTCATTATCAACACTTTTGATATATTTATCTGCATACATATATCCCGGCGCAATAGCTTCGGCATAAAGTGGAGAAGTACCATCCGGTGCAGCATCGGAAGTATCATCAGCGCGATAAATAAACGGAGTTTTCCGGCCCCACTGATAAAGATAACCACAGGTTGCAAGACTCCATTCAGTTAATTTATCAGAACTTTTCAGGGCTGTTGTCGCTCCTGCATTTACCGGAGCCCATACTTTTCCCAGAGCAATGATCGGTTCCAGTTCCGTCCCCGGATAATAAATAGTCTGTTTCAGGTGGATCGTATCGCGGGCAGTGACATTGGCTACGTTACGTATCAGGAGCATGGCACGGCGGGAAGTTTCACCACCAGACAACTCAGCCAGAGAAACGGTGTAGGTACGTTTATACCCCGTTGCTGCTTTCGTTATTTCCGCTTCGGATTGGGCAACCGTCACCCACGAAACATCCGTATCCAATGGCTCACCAATTTCAGGAACCACCTTATAATCCGTATCAAACGGGTTCGTCGCATCAAAAGAAAATTCGATCGCATCTTTATATACTTCGATTTGCTTACCGGCATCAGGGGTAAAACCCACCGTGTAATTTCCTAGTTCCGGCACCACTTTCTGTGTCGGCTTCACGTTCACCGTATCGACGGCATTCCAATCCGTTACCTGGATATTGAAAGTAACATCCGTCAGGTCGGGAGCCGGATTGATACGGATAAGGTAACGGTGGTTACGTTCGATGATGACAGGCTGTTTGTCCTTGTCAACAAACGGGATCACGCGGCTGAAAGGCGAGTTACGGAACTTACCTTTGATCTCCACCGAGGTGGCTGTAGCTGCATCCGCATCATCATTCTCATAGGCATAGAGTTCATGCCAGAGACGTTGTTCTACGGTACCGGCATCCATCGTAGCATCGGTCTGGATGGGGTTACCGTTTACGTCTGTTGTGCTGTTGCCCGGCGTACCGTCTTTTCCATCCTGACTATATGCTACGATCTTCGTGAGGTCGTTCACTTCCGCCAGGTTGCGTGTCATCAGCGGGGCGGTGGTAACAGCCGGGATCAGGTAACTGCCCGGTTTGGCATTCACGATACGGGCGGAGGTCAGTACAAAGCCATCCTCCTGCTTATCCTTGTCGTAGGCACGGTTCGTAATGTCGATGCGGGCCGGAAGGCGTTGCATGTTGAAATCCATACCGGTCTCCAATGACTTTTTGATCATCTTTGTCTCTTCGGCATACATCACAAGACCATACCGGTTATCCGCTTTCGGATCGGCCGAGGGAACCGACGGCATGGCAGTTGCCTGCAACACCGCTTCCTGCAACTTCTCGTAGGTATTCAGATTGTTCGTCTCGTCGAAATCGTCCGGCAGGTTGGCTAAAGTAACCACACGGCAACTGAAACCGCCACCTTCACGCAGGATAAACGTACAGTCGTATGCTCCTTTGGCTGTTTCAGATATCTTTACGCTGTCTTTTTCCAGCGGAAGCGTTGTCATATCGAACACATAACGCTGGAAAGGAACCATTTCGCGATCCGCTTCTTTCTCCGGATAGACATAGAAAGAAAGTTTGGTGATCGTCTTTTCTTCATCGGTGGCACCGAAAGGATCACCCAGCGCACGTGTAACCGTACCGTTACGGAAAGAGATTTTCAGCATCGCGGCATCGCCTGCCAGGACAGGCCCTTCGCCTTTACTGATCTGATCCTCCGTACAGCTACTGAGGAAAACGCCGGCCATGATAAAGGCCAGCAGGTATAGATAATGTTTCATAATTCGTCGTTTTATATAAGTTATACATTCACGACGGAGCAAAAAAATCCCCGTCATACAAATTTATGGCGGGGGAAACAGGTTAATTATTTACTTATTAGTATTCCTGAATAAGTACATCTGTCGGTATTTGCAATGACTTATTGAGTTTACGTATCATACTCAATGTTAGTTTCCGTTTCCGGTTAAGAATTTCGCTGACACGACTCTTGAACCCCAGTATACTCTCCAAGTCTTTCGACTTACAATTCAACTGCTCCATACGGAATTTAATAGCCTCTATAGGATCGGGCAAAGCTATCGGAAAATGTTCCTTCTCATAATTGTCGACCAACAACGACAGAAGTTCGAGTTTGTCGCCTTCTTCCGTTCCTTTGCGGGCATTAAACAGAGTTTCCAGTTCCGTCAATGCTGCATTGTATTCACTTTCTGTTTTTATTACCTTGTAAACCATACATTAAATTGTTTCTGCATTTATACGATCATATTCGGCATGTGTACCTATAAAACGGATCCACACAATGCCAAAATCATAATTGATACGGACTATCAAACGGTAGTTATTCCCTTTTATATTGAATACTACACGATTGTCCGCCAGGAAGCTTGCACTTGAATATTCTTTCTTAATATCCTTCGGTGACTGCCATTGGGCTCTTTCTGTTTCCATATACCACGTCTTTAGCTGTTGTTCGCTATCGGAATGAAGTTCCCAGAAATCACGCAATATCTTTTTAGCTATTACTCTCACATCCTTTCGATTTGAGAACAAAGATATAAAAAGTTCCCCATTTGGTAACCATATTTAGCTTATTAATTTTCAATTAACTTATTTCCCCCACCATGTCAAAGAGCATATAGACTTTACGTCTCTTACTGGGCCGGTTCTCGACCCGATATAACCTCCTTATTCGTGAACGCAGCGAATAAGAAATGTATAGGATACGCTCAGGGTACCAAAAATACTACCACCCGTTTGGATACCCAAACGGTAAGAACATGCATTTTGAGCATCATAGGTAGAACTCCAGTAGCATCCCTCGCTACCCAGATTAAACGAAGTACCGGTACCATCCCGATACCCCGCTGAAGGCATAATAAAGCGGTTATTATCCGGTGATACCCATTTACCATTGGATTGTCTTGGACTAATGGCGTCAATCTTACCTAATTCAGCCTTAGTTGGTACGCGCCATCCTTCAGGACAGGGCTGATTTTCACGTGGCCATGCATTATCACCAGTTAGTATACTCCCTGTTTTGTAATCCTTAAACCATGTATTTCCTGATGCTTTAATGAACTTATTCGCATACACCCCCTCATTCTTGCAAGCATCATTATAATTCGGATATTTATCCAATACCGATAAATCACCTGTATAAAGATCACCAGGTTCTCCACCGTAAGCAAATGGTACATTCCGGCCCCACTGATACAAATAACCGCACTTCTCCGCCGTCAATGTAGTTATTACTTCATCTTTACCTATCGGTTCTGTTGCCCCGCAATTAAAAGGAGCCCAGACAATGTCATATGCAGTAACAGCAGCAAACCGTGTATCTGCATAAGCAATATCAGCTCCCTGGAAAACCGTCACCGTATCTACTATCGAGCCATTAGCACCATTTGCGATATAGAGATATCCCCGGTTCACCAACGTTGCATCGAGAGCTACGTTGGCTTTTACCGTAATTCCATATGTACGTGCCACGGTATTCCCCGCCTTCGTAACCACTGCTTCCGAGCGACTGGTGATTTCCAACCAGTCGTTGCCATCATCAGAAGATGCGTAATCCGTAGTCACACGCGTATCGAACGGGCAGGAGGCGGTGAAATTTATTGTGCCGCCGGTTGCCGGAATAACGATCGTGTCAGGTATGCCTGCCGAAGCATCGAAAGTGCCATAAGTCTTTGTCGCTTCCGCGCAAGAATAATTCGTCACCACCGGCACCTGATTCTGGTTTGGCTGCACATTCACCGTATCCACCGCGTTCCATTCGTCTACCGTCAGCTGATAGGTGATATCCGTCTGTCCCGGAGCCGGGTTGATCTGCACCAGATACCGGTGGTTGCGGACGATGGGGACAGGCTTTTTTGTGGTGCCGTCGGCATCGGTCACCTCGAACGGGATCTTGCGGGTGATCGTCGCTCCGTTCATCGTTCCTGTCACTTCCAGACCGGTCGGGGCATGGGACACGTCGTCGTTCTCGTAGGTGTAAAGGGCATGCCAGGCGGCTTGCTGGGTGGCTTCGCCGGCACCTTCCGTCGTTTCGTTAGCGACGGACACATCGCCCTTGTAGAGCTTGATTGACGCATTGTCGAGCGTCCAGCCGCTCACCGTCACCACCTCGGGCGAAGCATACAGATCATGCGGTAAAAGATAACTTGCGGGCTTGGCCTGCAGGATACGGGCACCGGTCAGCACAAAAGAGTTCGCACCCGTCCCATAAGCTTTGTTAGTAATATCGATGCGCGCCACCAGGCGTTCCATCGCAAAACTGGCCTCCGCCTTCTTTTCCTTGTGCAAGGCCACGGAAGCAGAAGCGTACATGACAAAGGCATTCTTCTTGCCGGCTGAATACTCACCCGTACAGAGCGGCATCGCCGTGGCGGCCACCGTCACACTGTCGAGCAGGCCCTGCCAGGTAATGACCTGGCTGTAGTCGTAGTCTTCGGGAAGGTTGGCTACCGCGATCACGTCGGCATCATAACCGGCACCGGCTGTCAGGTCTACATTGGCGGTATAGGTACCGTCTCCATTATCGGTCAGGTGTACCTTGTTCGGTTCGTCCGGATAGACAGATGCCGGTGTGGCAGGCGGATAGACCTGCATGCCTTCAGCTTCAGTGTAGACGAAAAAGGCAATGCGATCCACACGCTTTTCATCATCGGTGGCATCCGTTAACGGGTCACCCACTGCACGGGTCTTTACCCCATTGCTTACAGTTGCCGAGAGGCGCATTACGCCACCGGGTAACGGATCGGTTCCGCGGTCGATCTCCTGCTCGGCACAGGCGCAGAGGAGCAGGAACGGAAGCAAAAAAGTGATTATTACATATTTCATTTTCTTTCAGATTAAATGATTGATAAAAAATTCAGGTTGCCGGGAGGCGTGTACCACGGACGAAGTACACGCTGTACGCAACGGCTGGTACGAGGCATACTACGGGTTAAGTACACAATGTACCAGCCCCGTAGTACGCGGCGCACATATTTACTCGATGACCGGACGATCATCTTCTCCACCACCGCTACCGGCGGTACTCAGCAGGACGGGGTACTTATAGCTACGGGGCTCCTTTACGGTCGAAGAGTGAGCATACTGGGTGGTGAGACTGATATAGTAGTCGCCTTCCGGCAAGGTAGCAGGTACCATGACGGTGAGTTGCGAGGGGTTGTTATGCACGATCACGGTTGCTTTGACAGGGGTACTGCCTTCGGCTGCGGGGATGAAATAGAAGCCGTTGGCTTCGTTCGTACCTGTGATCTTGATATTGTTGCCACCTACCACGATCGGCATGCCGGGAGTGAAGGTTCCGTCGTCCTTGCCTGTTGCCGAGTCGGTCAGACCGCCGATCACCGGGCCTACGGTAGCCTGGCCGTTGGTTACCACCTCTGTCTCTTTCAACTTTTTTCTCAGCGTCTTACCGGCGGTGTAGGCCACGAAGAGCGTATGCCTGGCCGGATCGAACGGGTCGGTCGGCTTGTCGAAAACGCCTTTGATCTGCGGAAGATACTGTCCCACGCCGTCTACCACACTCATCCCGCTGGCCAGGCCGATCGACTTCTCTTCGTCGGCCATTTTCAGGATATTCTCGATCGTCTCCTGTCTGTACTCCGTACGTTTCTCCACAATGCGGCGTGCAATATCCGCATTATACAATGTTCCGTTGATACGTGGGCGTGCTACGTAATCACCCTCTTTTTCTGTTAACGCATTGTCGTAAAGATCTGCGTATAATTTAATGTCTGACATAATTTATATGTTTTAAAATGTTACATTACATATTTAATGTCAGAGGATAAAAAAATCCCCCGGCATCGATAGTACATGTCGGGGGTTTAGATAAGAGGGATAATATTGTTAAAACATAAAGTTAAAACCTTTCTTACGCGAAGTAGTATATTTTTCAATCTCAAGAAACAGCGATTTCTTTAATTGTCGTGACATGAAATCAAGAAAAGGCTGATTTATACCGTTTTCCTGTGATAGTTGCAGGGAGAGAATATAATCCGCTCTATCATCGATAAATATCTTTGTTGGAAAAAGCCCATGATAAAATTGTAAATAGTTCATCAGCAAACGTGCTGTTCTGCCATTTCCATCCACCCAGGGATGGATAGTCACCAGGTTAAGGTGGGCATTAAAGCTCAGTTCATATTGTTCCTGTATTGTTTTCGCATTTTGTAACTTCGTTTGCAAGATGGCACAAAGCTCCTCTACTTTTGCCGGAACTTTCAAATAGTTCATATACGAACTGCCGTTTACGCCGGCAGTAACGCCACACAAACGATATTCACCTTTCGATGAATCGAAAGTCCCCCCCATCACACTATGTTCTCCGCCGGTAGTCCGCATTAACAAAGCATTCAGTTTTTGCAGGAAAACGGGAGTTACCGGAGTCGATAACCCGGCAGCTTCTCTCACTGTGTCATAAGCCTTTTTCAGATCCTCGTTCATCAGATGATAAACCAAAGGTTTTCCTTTGGCGGTCACACCTTCATCGAAAAGAAGCTGTGTTTCCATCTCCGTCAGCGTAGAACCTTCGATGGCTGTTGAATGCGCTATAAGAGAATAGAGATAGTACTTTTCATAGTCTACCGACTGACTGATACCCAGATCTATAAACTCCCGGTTCAATTCTTCTATTTCATCCCATATACCTTTTTTCATGACAGTTTGCTTTTGAGACTTATCGTTATAATTTCCCTTATCTAAACCCCAACATGTCAAAGAACGATGTGACATGTTGGGGATTTATTTTATGCGGAGGTTTTGACCCAGACCCGCTTGCCATCGAAAGTAACCGCCATTTTCAAAATATCGGTTACACCGGCATTACGGAGTCCGGCTTCATATTTTTTGTCTTCTATCTGCTGCATGGCTGATTGGAGTACGGATTCGACCGTGTCGCCAAACAACGGGTCGCACACTTTCAACTCCATAATAAAACCGCGTTTCGACGTATCTTTCGGACGGAGCTGGATGTCGTAACGTCCGAATCCCGCTTCCCGGTTACTGCTTACCTCATAACCCGGCAGGTTAATGAGCATGCCCAGCAGAAAAGCCTGGTATACCTTCTCTACATCCTTTCCTGAAGTGTCGTAATAGGAAAGCGTATTCACCACGAACTCGTTCAGTATACGTTCGAAACTGTCCGTATCGCTATTGAGCAGAGCCTGTAACATCTCTTCCAGTCGCGAATTAGAGAACGAACCCGAGTCGATCCAGCCTCTTATGATGCTTCTGAAAACGATCGCTACTTCCCGGTTGGGCACTTCCAGTTGGTAAGAGGCGAGGTCGTCTTCGGTCATCCGGTATTCGCTGGCTTTCAGGTAACCGCTGAAAAGCATGAACGACCAGATATTTTCCGGACTCTTTATCAGGTCCGGGAAAGCCAGTTTGTCGTTGATTACGCAGCGGATGGACTTACCTTTCAGGAAGATTTCCATGTCCCGGCGTACACGGGCCGGGCCACCGGCTATTAGATGGCGCAGCAACACGTCGGAACCGGTATTGACCCAGTAAGGAGCGATCTCGCCCGATTTCACAAAGTTCAACAGCGACCACGGATTGTAGATCACCTCTCCGCCGAACAGATAGCCATTGTACCAGTCGCGCACATCGCCCTTATGGGCCGATAGTCCGTAATAGTCCAAAAGCCGCTCTGTCTCCGTTTCCGTAAATCCGAAAGCCGAGCAGAAAGGACGGTTCAACAGGGTGTCGACCTCTATGTTATTGAGTCCGCTGAACAACGATTCTTTACTCACCCGGAGAATGCCGGTGATGACGCCGCGAAAAATATCCGTATTGTCTTTGAATACCGTACTCATCAGGTTACGCATGAAGTTGATGATCCGGTCATAGAAACCATGATCGTAAGCAGCATGTACCGGTGTGTCGTATTCATCTAGTAGCACCAACGGCGTGATACCCCAATGAGTCGTGAGTAAATCGGCAAGCAGGTCGAGCGAACTGGATAACTGTATCAGTGTAGCCCGTCCGTGGTAAAGTGCTTCGAAGTCATTCCGGTAAACATCTTTCATCAGAGGACTGTCAAGCAGATAATCATGTCGCAGATATTCCTTTTGTACCTCTTCTGCAATTTTTGCCAGGGTATCCTCAAATGTATCGGCTTTACAATCTTTCAATGTCAGCATAATCACCGGAAATTTACCCTGATAGCGGTCGAAATCCTTCCATCCTTCGATCTGCATACCAGCAAAAAGCGGGCGGTACATATTGCCGTCGGTCCGTTCAAAGAAGTATCGCAGAATGGAAAGGTTCAATGTTTTCCCGAAGCGGCGGGGACGGGGAAGCAGGGTAATTTTACTACCATCCTCCACGATCTGCCGGATAAAATCTGTCTTGTCGACAAAATAATAATTATTGTCAATCAGTTCCTTATAGTCACTGATCCCGATGGGTAACCGTTTCCTTTCCATTTCGTTTCTCTTTTTATGGGATAAGATGTTCTTGCAAAGATATAAAAATATAAAAGCACATAGATATATAAACATATAAACGCATAAATATATAAACACATAAATATGTCTATATATCACTAAAATCCCCAACATGTCAAAGAACGCTATCCCTTGCGGGATCGGAACTAATTTGACATGTTGGGGGAAATAGAAAGGAAATATTTTTGTGAGTTATAGCTCTTTCAATATATTTTCTACCTGTTCTTTTAAAGGTAAAAGTTCCTGTTTGATGGTAGCCCATACGATTTCGTCTCTAATTTGATAGTAGCCATGTACTAAAACATGGCGCATACCTATTATTACTGTCCATTCTATTTCAGGATGGGCAGACCGGAATTCTTTTGTTAACAGGTATGCTGCTTCACCGATAATTTCCAGATTTTTGATGACAGCAAAACGAAGAATTTTATTCCTTTTATAAGAATCAAAATCCACCTCTTGCGTAAACTCCATTATATTGTCTATAGCTTCTATCATGTGAAGCAAACGACTTTCGTCCTTAGGCTTTTCTCTCATAGATCAATAGTTTATCATGGTTGGCACTTTCCTGCGCAAAATTTTTCAACTGGCCTTCTTCTACAAGGTCCACTTTCTTTTTCAGCAGTTTTTGGAGTGCTTCTACCATTCCTGCATATTTAAAAAGTGTGATGTTTGCTCCCGGTTGAAATTGTACCAGAATATCAATATCGCTTCCCCTGGATTCTTCGCCTCTGGAATATGACCCGAATATCCATGCTTTCTGAACAGGATGCATAGAGAAAAAAGCAGATAACTTATTTATTAGCGATATTTTCATACAACTGATTGTTTTTCGCAAATGTAAATATTTTGAATGAGATAATCAAGATATTACAATTTTCCTTATCTAATCCCCAACATGTCAAAGAACGCTATCCCTTGCGGGATCGGAACGGGTTTGACATGTTGGGGAGGAAATAACGATCGGTTCAATTATTTCAGATTTGAGACATCGTTTATAGCGTCTGATGGTAACTGATTCCCCTCTGGAGAGGGGGAAGGGGGTGTGTCATATCCCCACCCTCAAACCGGCAACCAGCCACTTAACTCATTTCACTACTCTTCGCTCAATATAATCCAGCAAAACAGCCATCACATTATCAATATCTCCTAACACCTCCTTATCCTCAAAACGCAAAACTTCAATACCCAGTTCATTCAGATAGGCTTCTTTCTCTTCATCCTTTTTCATCGTTTCTTCATACTGATGTGATAAACCGTCAAGTTCTATTGCCAGACGTAATTCTTTACAGTAAAAGTCTACGATATAGTTGCCGATAGGTTTCTGCCGGATAAAACGGACTCCTGTTTGTTTAGACCTCAGATATTTCCACAAACAGATTTCAGATTGGGTACTGTCGTTTCTTAATTGGGAAGATAGGTGTTTTAGATTGTTGTTGTAATGTATTATCATAGTTTGTTTATTTGGTGATGTGACAAAGGTAATGAAATATTTGATATGCACGCTATAACACACCCCCTTCCCCCTCTCGAGAGGGGAAAAGTTACCTTTTGTTGCTATATAAAAAATCCCCAACATGTCAAAGAACGCTTTCAATAAATCTGCCCGAAGGCTTTTTGGCCATTTCGGGCCATTCTGTCATCCCGGGCTTGTCC
>OGJY01000799.1_pt1 | contig 41757 bp, 27 predicted proteins | sample 1572231 | NCBI WGS metagenome assembly OGJY01 (sample SAMEA2582121, study PRJEB24529) | metagenome | biome: Human gut stool | place: China | collected 2011
AGTATGCCGAAAGGAAATTTTGCTCCAGCGCTACGCTGGTAAATTATCATTTATCAAAATAATCATGTACTTTTGTATTCCGGAATAAGCAACTTAACAGGTTTACATATATGATACAAATTCGTCCCAGCCAGTTTTCAGACTTAGACCGCCTGATGGAGATATTCGATTATGCCCGCAACTTTATGGCATCTGTAGGAAACGGTAACCAGTGGATCAACGGCTACCCACAGCGTGAACTGATTGCCAAAGAAATCACCGACGGACATTGCTATGTATGTGAAGATGAATATAAAAAAATCGTCGGAACATTCTGTTTTGTTCCGAGTCCCGATCCGTTTTATGCTCTTATCGAAGACGGAGCTTGGTTGAATGATGAGCCCTATTACGTCATCCACCGCATTGCCTCTGATGGAAGTTATAAAGGTATCGGTGATATTTGTTTAAATTGGTGCGCCAAGCAATATCCCAGTTTACGTGCGGATACACATAAAGACAATATTATCATGCAAAACTTGCTCATGCGGAACGGGTTTGTCCGTTGCGGAGTTGTGTATGTATCTAACGGGACAGCAAGAATCGCATACCAAAAAACAATCAGATAACTTTTAAGGAAAAATCAAGTAAAAGACGAAGAACAAATAAAATATGATCTTTCATCTGAGCTTTCGCCCCTAAAATTATTTATTTCAAGTAATGATAACAGAATATAATACAAAAACCAGCTTAGAATATAATATACCCTATGTTCTCATAACTTACAAAAAGTTTTACCAATCCTCACTATAATCGCTCATTTAGTCTTTTATTTGCTTCTGTTTTAGTATCTTTGAACCATTAGAAACAGCAGTTGTTGTAAGTTTCTGTACCTTTAGTAGTTGTGATTTGCTTTCATTTTAGTATCTTTGAACCATTAGAAACAGCACGTTTCCTTGTGTTCTCGTGCGACGCATCGTTGTGATTTGCTTTCATTTTAGTATCTTTGAACCATTAGAAACAGCAGCCGTCACCGGTACGACTGTTGCCGTTGAGTTGTGATTTGCTTTCATTTTAGTATCTTTGAACCATTAGAAACAGCAGATTCCCTATTACAATCTAATAATCAATCCATTACATTGCAAATTAGAATTATAAAAAACAAGCTGTTTTCAACTAAAAATCCCGCTAATTGGCGGGATTTTAATTTTAAAACAACTCTAATTGTTGTCCTGGCGCACCCGCATCCTGAGCCTTTTTTCCATTAAAAAGTTCAATATTGCCAAATTGTTTATCTGTAATACACATGATTCCTATCTGCCCAAACTCTGGCAAAAAAGATTTAACTCTTTTTATATGTACATCCGCATTTTCACTACTTGCGCAGTGACGTACATAAATAGAAAATTGGAACATAGTAAAACCATCCTTTTGCAGATTTTTTCTAAAATCGGCATATGCCTTCCTATCCTTTTTAGTATCAGTAGGCATGTCAAACAATACTAATACCCACATAATGCGATATTCACTAAAGCGTTCCATCACATCTCAGGATATGATAGTCTGCGTAACTCACCGCTAAAGCATTTGTAAAGAGAGGCAGTTGTTTGCCCCACCGCTATCATCAAAGGACTACGCTTGCCCGAAATGACAACATCCAATGTTGGAATTGACAAAAGTCGCCCTTTTATCTCTTTTGTCAATACCTCATAACCTATCCCACTCTTCACAATACCATAAACCAAGTCATCCACATACGGCCGGTAAGGTTCCATTATATCATCAGCCAAACAATAAGCATTATACCGATTGTGATGATGAATACCCAATGTAGGCAGAAGTCCACTCACCACCAACCCACGCGCCACAACAGCTCGTAATATAGCATATCCATAATTCAATAAATTATTAGGTGGAATACCTTCTCTATCTCTTGTAAAGCCCTCTATTTCAAATAAATTTTTCCAATAATAAGCTGCGGCACGAGCTTCCAAGTTATCTGGGTCTCCACTCTTCACATCGGCCGCCCATATCCTCATACACTTTATCTCTTCACCCGAACATCTCTGCAATACAGCAGCTTGATTCTCTATTTTCTGCTTGACAGTCTGTTGCCATAATTGTTTTGTTAATGGAAGTGAAGCATTCAATTGCTGCCGAAAACGCTCATTTTGAGTTGTATTACCATACAAAGGAAGCATTAAACCAACAGGCATACTTTTACTATCACAAGTAATAATAGCACAATTATTTTCAAGCAGAGCCTCTAATACTCCCGAAGTAATAGTTATCTGTTTATTATCCAACACCACTACACCAATATCTTCTATTGGCTTAGTCACTTCTGACTTCTGTTTAAATCCTTCTGGTAAAATTCCATTCTTTACCACTTCCGGTAATTTTATCACTAACTGCGCATTTTTTAAAGATAAATAAACCGGATTTCCAAAATAAAATGTCTTTTTAATCATAGTATTTCTATTTTAATGATTACCACTCATCATCTACTTCAAATGGCAATTGATGCATATTATTCGTTTGTAAATATCAACTAATTGGAGTTACTAAATAGAGCTTTGATATTAACAGCAAGAACCCTTCTATGATTATTTCTACCTGGGGACAAGTTGTCCCCAGAACATTTACCATTTTCTATTCTGTTTTTTACAATCTGTAAAATTGACTCTGTCAGTCAATAGACCTATTACATCAACAAAGAACTCTTTTCTATTCCAAACCAAATGTTTTTTTTCACAAAAAGTATACTCATTTTAAAGTTCCAATCTTTATTATATTACCCAACCTATCCACTTTTAAAGGAATACATTTCTCTTTAATTGATTCTTTACTATCTGTAATCTCAACTTTATTTAAAGAGAAATATTCTACCTTGTCAACTATCATATTTGCAATTGCATAAGGAACTCCATATAAACGATTTCCTGTAAAACTAACAACTTTATATATCCTTTTCCTATCTATCGGTTCCTCAATCCTACCCCGCTCCAATTCTTCCTCTGTAGGCACATAAACCAAGTCATTCGGTGACAACCAGAACAACAATTTATTTCCAGCCTCATTTTTCTCCGGAACAGGAGTATAGCCTTGCTTTTCACGTTCAATTACAATATTCAAAGGAATTGTTTCATACACTCTCTTTCCATCTCCCACAGCATAGACAGCAAAAAATAAATTCGTACCCTTAGCTGCTTCTACAAATTTAGTTGATTTCTGTCCTGTCTCACCCACACTATATTTATTACCACGTGGTTCGTAAACCCTTACTTTATAAATAGGTTGATGAGGTTTACCATTATTCAGAAATTCCAGATTCCTATTCATTTCGTCAATGCCATCAGGAGAAAAAGCTAAATCCGCTTTTCCTTCTTTAGACTCCAAATGTTTCAATAATATTTTCTGAATTCCAGTATCTGTAATGGATTCAATAATTTTTTTCTCTGTAAAACTTGTATCCAAAGCTTTGCGCACAGCTACCAATGGTTCCGAAGAATTATCTGTAAAATAGTAAATAGCTATTTTTGTCAGATTCAAATCTTTCCAAAGAGCTGTATTTTCTTTAAAATACTTCTCAACACGTTTTTTATCATAGTTATAAGAAAAGAGCTGCAATATCTTCGCTTTTAATTTTTTATCTACAATCATTTCAGGAGTGTCCAAAGCCACAGACAATCGTACCTCCTTTACTTTTCGAAGATTCACTCTACCGAATACCGTGTCTTTATGCATAGGCTTCCTTATCGCCCAATTATCCCCTTTAGTCTGTGCTAGTAACGTCTTCTTACCTTTTTCATCATAACACTGATAATAATTAGTACTCTTGTTTATCACCCGAATATTCTGCTTAAAGCTTACCACAATATCATTCAAAACAGCCTGCACATCTTGTGTAAATGTATCCCACGGTTTCTTGATCATCCATTTATAGTTTCCATTATCATCCGTCTTATATTTATCACACAATAATCTTTGTAAATCACGCCGAGTTATTTCAGCATCCTTCCTTGCTGACTCATTATTTAAATAGTTAATGTGATTTCGTGAGGCACAAGCTATAACGATAGCATCCATCGCATGATGACGATGGTCAATACGCTTTTTACTAAATCCCTTTTGAAGTTCCAGCGGCAGTTCAGTCTGAAAAAAGCGTTTTCCATCCTTACATTCCCAGTGTCCGAAGCATTGGGTATCTTTTAATTGGTTTAAACGTTCGAATCGGGAAGAAACAATACTATTCCAAACATCATTCAATCCCCAATCCTTCTTCAATCTATCCGTAACGCTACCCGTACAAACCACCACATTCTTTGAGATTGCTTCCCGTTCATACTCGCCATCCTTGTCTTTCTCACGAACAACATTGGAAAGTAAAGTTTTAATTACCTTACTAATATAACGGCTATCATTTAACTGGCGTTTGATAAACTCTTCCGGTATATCATCCATCAGCAGCTTTTTCATCTTAGCCCTCGATTTCGAATAATGTTCCTTCACAAACTGTTCATAAGCCTCAACAGAAAAAATCGTAACGACTTTACCGAAATTCAATTCGACTTTTCGTCCATGATGCTCTTTTATAAACTCATATCCCAAGTATTTATCTTTCAACTTATTCACTTCTGATTCGCAAATTACTTTATTGCTGAACGAATCATCAAAGAAACGAGATTGGGGAATTATATGTTCTATCTCATAAGCCGGTGTAAACAGTTTGGCAAGAGGAATAATTTCTCCTGTATAAGGAGAACGATATTTCTGCTCCAACCATAGTTTATATCGCATAAATTCTGATTTTGAAGGAGATTTACTGTCTTTCAGTTTTTTCAGGAAATTCTCAATATCTTCCGGGATATCCGCTACATAATTTAATATTCCATCTTCATAAATACGTAACAACTCCTGCTGACTTGGTGAATAGGGACGCACATTTTCAATGTTATATTCGGGATTCACAAATTCCGTCAATAATGCCTTGATGCGAAGATTAGCATTTTCATTTTCCAAAACTTGCATCGTCATTTTTGCCCTATCCTTTGCTGTATTTTTCATTTCGCGCCCTAACTCCACATGAATTTCATCAATAGTCCCTACACGCTTCCAAATATCACGGACCACACGTAGTGTTTCCACTATGATTTGCTCTACTATCGGATTACGCAAAGAATGCTGCTTGAATGCTTTCAAATAAGCGTCTATATCAGATGGCATTTCCCATTTAGCGATGTCCTTCACTTCAGAATGCCGCCCATAGACAACATAACAAACCAACCATAAAGGTAAACCTCTGAAGTCATCAACACTCTGCAAATGTATAGATTTCTCACGAACTTTATTATGAATCTTTTCATCATATTCGCCCGTTATGATTTTGTCTATACGCTCTCTAGTCGTTTCATCAATAGCATCTGCACTCCAGTATTTTCCCATTCGCATCAATGGCAACAGTTTCTTTATAGCTTTGGCAGAATAAGCTCCATACTCTTTTTCAAATGGAGGCGCTTTCTTAAAGGTTTCAACGAAAGCGACCTTATCTAAAGCATGCTTAGTTGCAAATGTGGCTAAAGCCTTCTCTAATTCAACTTCATCACTGACTGAATATAGTATATGCCACAGAGCCATCTCATTTTCTGTAGATAAAATAAAGTCTCCGGAGAAGACATGTGCTTTGTCTAATCGGGATTTTATTAAATATCTTGTTTCATTGCAAGGATACATTTTATCTTCCACATAATTCCAACGATAGTTGACTGCTTTATTTTTCAGATTAAACTGAGGATATTTCAGAAAATTCTTCTGGTCAATTTCCTTACGTTCATTCAACCATTCAAATAAAGCTACACAATCTTCCTCTGTATTCAAAAATTCACTAGTCACATCCACATCAGTCAACAATCTGTCTCCTTGCTGCCTTTCTTTTTGATAAATCCTGATATTCGATAGAAAATGCCACAAACGAAACTCTTGAAATAATGGATGCGACTTAGCTATACACTTTAATGACGCATGCTTTATTTCACCAGTCTCCTTGTCCACATATTCATTCTTCTCATAAGGGCAATCGTCAATCAACGATTTCTTACTCTTCAATGGACGCTGATAAAAAAGGATATCTTCTGTAAACATATACACAAAATCACGATTAGCGATGTTGCGCTTGTGTGCATCATTTTGCGGATATAAACATTCAAGACATTTCTTATATAAATCACGGTCTTGCAATTCAGTATGGAAAACAGACTGTTTTTCTAATATCTGCTTTAGCTCTTCTTTATAAAATTTACGTTCTATAGTACGTACTAACTTTCCTCTTATCTTCTGCTGAGGTTTTTGCAGTAATATATCGTAGATATACCAGCCCACAGTCTTACGACTATCGGCCACATCCGCTTCTGTTTTCTTCTTTATCAGTGTCCAATCATCTTCCTTTGGGGCACGGAACGAACGTTTAACCTCACCTTGTTTATCAACTTTAGGAGTTCCATCTTCATTCAGATCTGTTGTCACAATAAACTCCTTAATTTTGCCCTCCCAATCTAATGGGACATTACTTGACCGACGATAAATCCATCCATTTTCCAAATGTACATTATACCAGGTATCTTTTCCCTTTTTTTCGTCCGTTGCCTCCACACACACTACTTTCAAAGCATAATATTCAACCTGCTTATTGGATTTTTCTTCTTCCTCTTCACCTCTCAGTTGGTAATATCCACGTTTCTGATTGAAATTTAATAAAATCCACGCTAATTCTTGTTGAGTTATTTTCTCTGTCAGAGCCTTTTTTCTTAAATAATATATAGTCCAGTCATAAGGCACTTTTTTACCATTTGCCACTAATGTTGGCTGATGTTGTGCAAAATCAGCCAGCATCTCGTTAAAAGCGGCCTGAAAGATGAATTCATATTTTCCAGTTTCACTCCTCTTCCAGGCCAATTTAGGCTCTGTCAGATTCATAAATTGTCCTGGATGTTTATCCCAGCTTATCTGCTCAGAATAATGTTCCGGCAAAAATTCTAATATGTGCAATACTTTGTGCAATCGTTCACGCCTCAACAAACATCTTTCACGCAAACGTCTTATCCCGCGGAGACGAGTTCTTTCTGCCGTCTGTGAAGTGGTATTTCCCCTATCAAAGTCTCCCAATATAGCAGCATCCATAGGAATTATTCGACTGCCAGCCATCTCTAACCATATTTTTTCACTTTGTTCGGTAATTATCGAATTTATGACAGACCATCCCACACTATTGGTTCCCAGATCCAAACCCAGTGTTACTTTTTTCATAATATCATGTTTTAAAGTTCATATTCACAAAAGTAGAAAAAATAAATATCAGAAGTATAGATTATACCATTTCTATTTCCTATCTTTGTCGTACTAAAATGAAAGAAAATCACAATAAGGATTATTCCGTTGTGAAAACATTAGGTTCCCTCGTCCTTTAACGGGGGATTTTTTATGCCTTGCCCCTACTACACTTTCAACACCATGCACAATTATTAATTCTTTTCCTGAAAACTCTCCATCGTTTCACTATTATTTATACCTTTGCATGCTAAAATTTTCTCATGCAAAGGATGTGATTTTTTCATGCAACATTTGTTGCACGAAACATATACAAATATTGCATGAAAGAGTTATACTTGTTGCACAAATAAATTCATGCGAATGCAATATTAATTCGTCAGAACTAAAGAATTTAATTACTGAAAGAACAAGAATATATTTATGCACTTCGTAAAAACAACATCATTAACCCTTTAACTCAAAAGCTTATGAGTGCATATTATGATCTTTACGAAACGCCCGCTCCGAAAGGAAAAAAAGCAGAAAAAGCGCTTCACGCCCGTATCTATCCTAAAAAAACGTACACCACCAAAGAGTTTCTGAAACAAGTAGCTATGCTCCAACACCTTCCGTACGCCCTGTTGGAAGGAGCTCTACAGGGTATTACGGACGAATTGTGCGAATTGCTATCGGACGGTAATATCGTAGAATTAGGAGAACTCGGTTTCCTTAGCACTTCCTTGAAATGTCTGCGAGAAGCCACACCGGAGAAAAAGATACGTGCAGAATCAATCGTCTTTAAAAATGTGTGTCTGCGCACTAGCAAGGCGTTCAAAAAGAAAATGAGAACTCAAATGACCTTAGAACGTATCCAGTCACCTACCCGTCCTTCAAAGGGAGACATCAATATCGAAAAGAAAAAAGAAGCATTGCTCACATTTCTCGATAAAAATATCTGCGTCTCACGGAGAGAATACATCAGGCTGACCGGTAGCGGAGAGCGAACTGCCATGAACGAGTTGAATGCATTTATCACTGAAGGCGTCCTGCGCCGACGCGGAACAGGCAGAAATGTAGTATACATCAAAAATGAAGAAGGAAAATGAAAGAACTAGATCAAAACCCTACGCAGTGGTTCGTCTTCTTTAAGGACCAACTGCTGCTGAAAAAAGAAAGAACAGAAAAAGGAGAGATTAAATACAGTGTACCTTATGGTACGGAACCACCGTTGAAACCCGGTACAGGTAGCACTATTCATGAAGTATTTCTGCCTACGGATGAAATGGTGCACGCATTCGACATCGAACAACTTGTTGAGGAAACTGAAGACTGGATCATGGTCAACCTGCGAGGCTCTTACGAATACATCACCCTGGATGACTACAAAGCTGCCGGAAAGGCTTATCAGATATTGTATTGGGATCAGCACAGTCGCTTTTGTCCGGTATGTGGCACGCCTACGGAACAACAAACAGCTATCATGAAAAAGTGCCCTTCGTGTGCCTACGAAATATATCCACCCATTTCTACCGCTATCATCGTACTGATACGCCGTGGAGAAGAACTTTTGCTGGTGCATGCACGCAACTTCCGCGGAACATTCTACGGACTGGTAGCGGGATTCCTTGAACCCGGAGAAACGCTGGAACAATGTGTAGAACGGGAAGTAATGGAAGAAACGGGATTAAAAGTGAAAAACATCACTTATTTCGGAAATCAGCCTTGGCCCTATCCCAGCGGATTAATGGTAGGTTTCATTGCCGATTATGAAGACGGAGAAATCAAACTACAGAAAGACGAACTCAGTGCCGGTGCTTTCTACTCCAAAGAGAACCTTCCGGAAATACCACGTAAACTAAGTATCGCACGGAAAATGATAGACTGGTGGCTAAATCAAAAAGAAGAATTAAAAAGTTAAAAGGAGAGAGATAAATGAAATAAGAACAGATTGCGGAGGACACGCACTCAACAAACGAACAACTACGAATGAAACGACTCTCATTCACATCAACCAATCGCGTGCAACCGCAATCTGTATTTTATCTCTATCGGCAACTGCCTCCCGGCAGCCGACAACTTTTAACTCTTAATTCTTCAATTTTAAATGATCAGAGTCCCACCTTTCCCTCAATCAACAGTATCACCGCTATTACGGAGCAAACCGCAATGGCCAGTGCCAGCCAACGTTCAGCATGAGAGAAGATTGGTTCCCCCTGCGCCCGGTTCTGTTTGCGTGCCACTACATAGAAATAGATACCCACCAAATAGAAAATGGACGTCACAAGCAAAAGCAACAATCCACCTGCATAGAGCAACCAAAGGCAGAATAAAGAAGACACGATACCGATAAAGCGGTATTGACCAATCTTCTTCGGATCTGTTGTGCTCAGTTCCCCTTTCATAAAGCTGGCTTTCACCAGATAGATTCCGCAGAACAGATAAGCGGGAAGGATCATGACACCGGTAATGTCGATAGCGGCATCGTAAACCGACTTTGCCATAGCAACCATCACCATAAACACCTGCATGATGATACTGGATATCAGCAAGGCATAAATAGGTGTCGACTTCTTATTCTCACGTAGGAATGACTTCGGCAATATCTTTACCTGAGCAGCCGTATAGGGTACTTGCGCACACATCAACGTCCAGGCAATCCAACCACCAATAACAGAGACTATGACACTGAGCACCACAAAGGTATAAGCCCAGTCGCCCACCGCATGTTTCAGCACGTATGCCACGGACGGGTCATCCAACTTTGCCAGTTCAGGCTGGTGCATGATACCATAGGACAAAACGCTGATTAATGCATAAAGCACCAACGCCAGCAGAAAGCCGATAACACCCGCCTTACCCACATCTTTACTGTTGCGGGCATGGGCAGACATCACCACGGCACCCTCCACACCGATGAAACACCAAAGGGTGACAAGCATGGTACTCTTCACCTGTGCTCCTATGGATCCCAAGTCAGGCGTATGTCCCCAGAAATCAAAACTCAGCGCGCCTATTTTAAAGAAAATAAAGAGGATAATGACAATTAATATCAACGCCGCGAACTTCACGATAGTGACTATTGTATTCAGAGCAGCAGCAGCTTTCACACCTCTTGCCACAATGAAATACATGGCCCAAATGAAGAACGATCCAAACACCACCGTCTGCCAGCCATGATGAAGCAGCACAGGGAGAAACTCACCGAACGAGTCATTGAGCATCACAGCAAACGCCACGTTACCCATAGCTGCACACAGCCAGTATCCCCAGGCAATGTTAAATCCCACATAATTGCCAAAACCCTCTTTTGCGTACTGATAGATACCTGCATTGAGATCAGGACGGGCATCGGCCAACACCTTGAAGTTGAGCACAAGGAACAATACTCCCACTCCCGAAATGACCCAGGAGATAAGAGTGGCCCCTAACCCCGCTCCTTGTGCCATGTTTTGCGAGATATTGAAAATACCTCCACCAATCATGGAACCGAAGACGATAGCGACGAGTCCGCCCAATCCTAATTTCTTTGAAGTATCCGCCATATCACTTATTTAGCTAATGGTGCATAACCAAAGTTCAGGAAACCGATAGCCGTCAGACAGTATGCAAACGGATTATCGGAAGGTATATTGATGAAATTATGGAATAACTCCTTATCACCGTCCTGTTCCATGCCACGCATGGAGAGTTCATGATTCAACGACTTATTCAACCACATGCGTGCTTCTGCACCCGCTATTTCATCATCAATCTTTGAGTCGTAATACTGCACATACTCGGCAGCAAAACCTCCCACAAACTTACCGTTCTTCTTTGCCCATACGATGCCCACGCCGGTAGCAATTGCTTTATGTTCGACATAGTTGGCACCCGATCCGGCGACAATCACTTCCAGCACTGCTCCATGATGAAACTGGTCTTTAATGTCGGGACGGAAAGGCAGATAATGGAATTTCTGATTCATCTCCGGGGTAATGGTCACCAGGTTGCCACGTATTTCGGGCGGCATAACAGAGGTGTAAGGAATTACATTAAAGTTTTCAATTCCGGCTTCGTGCAAGGCGAGGTCATAGGCAAAGGTTTCATAAGGCTGAGGTGGAATACCGTCATTAAAAGCGCCTGTACCACCTGTTACAAATCCGAAAATGGGATAACGTGTCCCTTTCATTTCATCCATGATAAAAATATTTATATAGGTAAAGTCTAGGTTAGGTCTTATTATTCAATCATTGTCAGGTGCTCAAGTCCCAGCTTCTTTTCCCACTCGTCGATAGGCATGCCTTTTAGGTCGGCAGCTTTCATTCCTTCGGGAATGGCATTCTGAGCCAGATAAATGTACGGGGCGCAAGTCAACGCGCAACCCACTTGATTCGGTTCTACGAAAGTGTACTTGTAGCCTACGTAAATGCGGTCGTACTCTACCGACTGGTCTTGTCCACACAGCACAATGCTGTTGGTTACTTTACGGAGTGAGCCTTCCAGGAAACCTATGATTTCGGCTTCGGTAGTACTATCATCGCCATACGTGTTGGCATCCTCGATGAAGAGGCAAGAGCCGTCACTACGATTTTTCAGGATAGCGATGCCAATGGCCGACCATACCCACACAGGTCCGCGGGCTGTCACATCCTTGTTGGCGCAGATGACATGTGCACCCGGCATGGGTGGGAAGCGTCGCTGGCCCTCACGTCCGAAAAGACGTTCGCTTGCTTCCAGCAACGGGCGGGCATTATATACGGGAATAGCGGGTTTTCCATCCGGTTGTTCCTGCATGTACATGGATTTCTCCTTACCTGTAGCAATATCTTCGTGTACAGCGAGGTCGTATCCCCATACAGCACCGTTCTGACCACAGAAAGAAGATACGGTCAGCATATTGATTTGTCCGATATAGGCATCGTTCTTTTCGCAACGGTCATACGAAACAATGTTTTCGGTAACTACGTCAAGGTCTTTTACATCGACTGTGCCCACTGAGAGTTTCATGGTAGAGATGTATCCCTGACCATTCGGAGCACCGGGGTTCATGTAACCCATGCAGAATTCTTTACTTGGCCCTACGGCCTGTTCAATCACTTTAGCGGCATCATACTTAATGCCGGCAACAAGATCTTTCATAACTATTTTAGTTTAGGTTTAGATGTTGCTTATAGAACGGCATTTAACAGAGAATGATTAGAGGAATGACTTAAAGAAAGTAAAAGAACCTTAATCCGGAAAGAAAGCACACACTACCCGGCAAAAAACAAAAAAGGTGCAACCCTTCGCAGGATTACACCTTTCCTTCTGCCTTACAGCAGTTTATCTTTAGATACCGAGTGACTTACGAACAGCCACCACCTTTTCTTCTGCTTCTGCATCCGCACTGGCGTAGCATTTCGGGCAACCCATTTCGCCCTTCACCTCGATATAGAACTTGATTTTCGGTTCTGTACCCGACGGACGAACAGAAATCTTTGTACCATCTTCCGTGAAATACTGAAGAACATTTGAAGTCTCCGGCATATCCAGATCAACAGCATTTCCTTGAGCATCGATCATCTTCAATGTCTTATAATCCTTGATCAATTTGACAGGTGAACCTCCGATTTCTTTCGGCGGGTTAGCACGGAAGTTATCCATCATGGCTTTGATTTCATCCGCACCGCTCTTACCGGGTTTCACTACGTTTACAGTCGTTTCTTTAGAGAAACCATACTCTACATAGATATCCATCAGCACATCATACAGCGTCTTGCCCTGATCCTTAGCCCAGGCACAGATCTCAGCCAACAATGAACAGGCAGAAACGGCATCTTTATCCCGAACAAAATCTTCTGCCAGGAAGCCGTAACTTTCTTCACCACCACCAATATATTGCTGCTTGCCTTCGCTCAAACGAATTTCACGTGCAATCCATTTGAAACCGGTGTAGCAATCACGCATTTCAATCTTATTCTTATCAGCGACAGCCTTAATCAGTTCAGTCGTTACAATGGTCTTCACGATGAAGTCGTTGGGCTGCATCTTGCCCATTGCAATACGGTTCTTGATGATGTAATACAAGAAGATCAGACAAGTCTGGTTACCATTGATAAGCACCCACTCGCCCTTATCATCTTTGCAAGCCATACCCACACGGTCAGCATCCGGATCGCTCGCCATTACGATGTCGGCATCAAGTTTCTTCGCCAATGCGATAGCCATAGAAAGCGCCTCAGCATTTTCAGGGTTCGGAGATACCACAGTCGGGAAATTACCGTCCTTCACCATCTGTTCGGGTACGCAATTTACATTCTCAAATCCCCATTCTTTCAGAGAAGAAGGAATAAGCACACGACCTGCACCATGCAGAGGAGTATAAACTATGCTGAGATCTTTCTGACGCTTGATAACTTCCGGATCTATAGAAATAGAATGAACCATATCCAGATAAACCTTATCTACATCAGCACCAATGATCTGAATCAGGTCTTTGTTACCTTCAAATTTGATGTCGGCAACAGTCACCTTGTTTACTTCATCGATGATAGCGGTATCGTGCGGAGCAAGTACTTGAGCACCATCATCCCAATAAGCCTTGTAACCGTTATATTCTCTCGGATTGTGGCTGGCAGTGATATTGATACCGCTCTGGCATCCGAAGTGACGGATAGCGAATGAAACTTCTGGTGTAGGACGCAAATCATCGAAAAGATATACTTTGATGCCGTTTGCAGAGAAGATGTCGGCAGAGATTTTAGCGAATTTGTCGCTATTGTTACGGCAGTCATAACCTACCACTACGGAAATCTGCTCTTTGTCCTTGAAACACTTATTCAGATAGTTGGAAAGCCCCTGTGTTGCAGCGCCTACGGTATAGATATTCATGCGATTGGTTCCAGCACCCATGATGCCGCGCAGGCCACCCGTACCGAATTCCAAATCCTTATAGAAACAATCTATCAACTCAGTTTTATCTTCGTTTTCCAACATGCGTTTTACTTCAGCCTGAGTTTCGGCATCGTATGCCGGGGTGAGCCACATCTGGGCTTTCTCAGTTACCTGCTTGATAAGTTCCTGATTTTCCATACAATTATTGTTATTTTAGAGGTTAAAATATATCTATTAGTTGTAAGACACAAATGTAGGCGAATAAGTTCAAATATCCTACTTTTCCATTAAAGATTTACACTGCTTTGTACAGATTTCACAGGCTTCTTATTGTTCCTGCGAAATCTACAAAGCCTGCAACAGGGTGTTACTCCGGCATCTTATAGCGATCACCGGTTTGTTTCACGTATTCTTCCAGAAACTCTTTCGGATATCCGGGACGTATCACACCTGCCGGTTGACCGATAGCATTACGTTCAAACTTACCGTCTTTCATACATTTCACCACACCGTCATTGTATTTTACGATAAGGAATTCGCCGAGACGTTTCCAGGTATCGAGCGTACTCTGCGCGGTCATATTCGTATAGTTAGTCAGGAATGCTTTTGCCTGGGCAGGATCTTTGGAATAGAGTTTGGATGCAGCCGATTCGATTCCTTCCTGTGCATCATTGAAAGTAGTTTCCATCTCCGACTGGCTTGCACGTACATCGCCAATCATCAGGTCGTAGCGGGGATAAACCATGTTCGCCACCCAGTTGAAAATCCAGAAAGAAGAATTCCAGGAGAAGGTGATATAGTCGGCACCATCTACACGAGAGTAGCATACAGGCACTTTATCAGTACAGCAATATACAGGGGTGAAAACAGTCATGTTGGCATCATCCGTACCGAACCACAGCACGCCACCGATAGCATCGGGCATGGTAGAGCGCATCTGAGATACGAAAACGAAACCTGACTGCTGGGTAGAGATGGGACGTTCGTTGAAATATTCCTGGTCGTTCACCTTGAAGGACAGCGGAGAAAGACGGTAAGGGGTGTGATAAGGACCGGCACCAAAATCTTTGCTGATATCCAGCGGAGTACCTTCGTAATGGTCGCGCATGGCATTCTTCACATCCTGTACGGAAATTTTGCGGTTGGCTTTCAAATAGAGAGGCATGGGCTGATTGGTTTTACCTTCTATATAAGGAAGGAATTCCTCACCACGGTCGGTAAACATATTGAAGTAACTCCATACGCGGGCTTCGCAGTAACGGCGTGCACCGAAATCCAGAGGAGCGTATGCATCAGCAAAGCTGAAATCCTTGTTCACACCGTTGAAGTAACCTTTTTCGCGGGCAAAAGAGATGACATCGGAAGAATACATACAGTTGTTCTTATCATTCATATCGAACTGGTGGATGCGCGACTGGTTGGCATGTGCCGAGATGCAATCATCAGGGATGCGCACAGCCACCCACACGGCACCACGCACACCGGGGCCTTTGCCAATCATCTCCATAATCCAGATCTCGTTCGGATCAGCGATAGTGAAAGACTCGCCACTGCTGTAATAGCCATATTCCTGTACAAGGTCAGTCATCACCTTGATAGCTTCACGGGCGGTACGGGCACGTTGCAGACCGAGATAAATCAAGCTTCCGTAGTCGATGATACCGGTGGTATCTACCAGTTCCGGACGACCTCCGAAAGTGGTTTCAGCAATGGTAAGCTGGAATTCGTTGATATTGCCGATGACGTTGTACGTCTGGCGTGCCTGCTCAATCTGTCCCAGATACTTGCCGGTGTCCCACTCATGCACATCCATCAGGGTACCTTTCTTATGTATGCCCGCAGGATAATGATATAACTCGCCGAACAACCCGTAAGAGTCGGCAGAATAAGAAACGATTGTAGAACCGTCCGTGGAGGCATTCTTACCAACAATAAGGTTGGTACAAGCCAGTGCATTCACTACTGCAACAGCCACAAATAAGACGGAAAGAGTCAGTCTTTTGCTTTTCATACTTTAGCTATTTAAATTATTAATTCATGTGTCACATATATACAGACTTGTTTACCAGACGAACGTAAACTGTTCTGTTGCCCGGTTGCCGCAACCATCCGTCACGGTGATTTCCACCACATGCTTACCCCGTTCCACCCGTTTAGGGTCAATCTCATAGACCAGGTTCCCACTGATGGAATTAGGTTTGCCAAACAAGGCATACTTCCCGTCGATGGTGCCGCGATAACTGCTTATGCCGGTTTCTTTATCCTTCACCTTGAACGTAATGCGTCCCGTGCGTCCCCACTGTTGCGGGTTCAGCGGAGTGATTTCAGGAGGCACGGTATCGATGGCAATGGTATAGGTACCCAACTCCCGGATGGTTGTCTTCATGAAACCATCCTCGTACTTGCCACCTATGCTGTATTTTTTACCGCGATTGTTCACACCTGCCACGTAATACTTCGTGGTATCTTCCAACGGGCGGCGACGCAAGCCGATGCTCAACTCGCAACGGCCATGCAAAGGGATGCGTGTGTCATTCAACTGATAAGTAAAGGCAACGTCCCCGCTATCTGCACGCACGGCATAATTCAGGTACGCGTCGTCATACAGCATCCCGCGAGGAATCACCAGCGACAGACCGGGTTCCTGTAGATAGTTCACCTTGTCCCAGCGGAAGATGTACTTCTCCCGATGTTCCACAGGAGCTATCTCCGCCCGCTTTCCATGCACGATGAAGCGTACTTTCGAAGTGTTTCCCAGGGCATCCTTCAAGGTGTAGACAAAGCGGTACGGACGCTCTTCGTTGATATCAATCAGTCCCCGGTTATCATTTGAAGCATGCAACATCCGCAATGTATTTCCCGGTTCGATGAACGATTTCATATATTGCCCGTATGTCCACGAGTTAATCATGCGGTTCTCGTTCTCCGAGAAGCGATCCACCACACTGCGGAACACTTCCACGCTGTCCACTTCCAGAATAACCGTGTGCACACCATAACGGTTGTGCACGCCATCCATATAGTCGTATGCACGGATGCCCGCTCCTATCAGTCCCCAGGCAGTGATCGGCTGTTTAGGGCTGAGAGGAAAAGCCTGACGCTTCTGGGTTCCGTCCACCATTCCCTTGCCGGGTTGCGGAAACAGCATGATGCCTTCGGCACGCGGGGCGGTGTTGTCCTTCACTTTCTTCTTGAAGAAGGGCAAAGGGTCCACGTAGTCATCCGTATCTGCCTCAAACACATCAAGATGCAGGTGAGGGCCAAAGGAATATCCGGTATTACCGCTCAGAGCGATAACCTGCCCGGCCTTGACGATATATTCGCCCGGTTCGGGGATAATCTCTACTTCCCATGTCTCCTTTTCGTACTGCAAATCTTCTACCCGGCGGGCTATGTCGCCCACAAAAGCGCTGAGGTGGCGGTTGATTGTTTTATACCCGTTATTATATGCCACATCGAGCACATAGCCCGAACCATGAGTGACACGGATACGCGAAATGTATCCGTCGGCCAGCGCCCGCACGGGTTTACCGATGGTACCGCCCGTCTTGAAGTCGAGTCCGCCGTGGAAATGATTGGCACGTATTTCACCGAAATTACCGGAGAACACAATAGGGAAATCGAAAGGAGGAGTGAACGTTGCCTGAGATTGCACATCCCCACCCGCTTGCGGATAGGCCTGCACTCCCCATGCAAACAGTATAAGGGATAATATAGAATGTTTCATATAGGTCAATAAACAATTTGTCGGGCAAATGTACATTATTCCGGGTAGATTATAAAGGAATGCAAGCAAATATTACCCGATAAATGCCTACCTTTACCGCGACAAATACCAAAATAATATGCAAATCACCTACTATTTCCGCACCTTCATCCTCGTATTGGCGTGCATTTTACCGGCTTTTACGCCTGCCCTGGCTTCCGGAGCAAGCACCGTTCCGGACAGTCTGCTGACAGAAAAATACATCCGCAGCATATACATATCTGCGCCCGACAGTGCCCTCCACCTGCTCGACGAGGCCGAAAAACGCCGCCTCCCCTCCATGCCTGCGTTCCACATCGACATCCTGCGCAGCATGGTGTACGAAAGCCAGGCCATGTACGTCCTTAAAGAACGTTGCCTGCGGCGTGCCTTGCAGAGCGACTCCGTGCGACTGGTATCTGCACGCCGGCTGCGTCTGCTCTCACAATTGTCTTCCACCCTCGACCGCCTGAACCGATACGAAGAAGGTATCAGTATCTCCACCGAAGCCATCTCCCTCGCCCAAGAGCTGAAGCAAAGAAGTGCCGAGAGCGAACTTCTCTTCACCATCGGACGGATATACCAGGGCATGAAGAACCCCGACCAGGCGCTGGAGTATATGCTCCGTTCCATCAACCTGCTGAAGGGCAGCGACAACGTGCGCGAACTGGCCCTGCTGTCCACTTTCTACGGTGATTTGTCCTCCTTCTACGAGGACCGGAAGCAAAACGACGACGCCATCAGCACATCCGAAGCGCGCGCCGACGTCATCCGCCGCATGAGCGAAATGCCTGGCCCTCCGGCGGGGTATATCGACCAGCAATATGGCTACCTCTACTCCAAGCTGGCCTGCTTCTATCAGGAAGCGGGACAAGCGCAAAAGGCAGCCGATGCATACGCCCGTTACCGCTCCACCCACTTCTCGCAGGCGTTTCCGGGCAATGCCGAAATCACCCCCTACCTTTTGAAGTCCGGGCAATATAAGGAAGCCCTGGAACGCAACAACACCTGGCAGGGAGTATTTACCGATGGAGACAGCATCAGTTACGGCTATCTGGTACTTCTGGACCGTTACGCTCGGATTTACCGTGGGCTGAAGCAACCCGCACTTGCCGATGCCTACCAACGACGCATCACCGTGCTGACCGACAGCATATATGCCCGCGAAAAACAGAGCCGGGCACACGAATTCGCAGTCATCTACCAGACCTACGAAAAGGATATGCAGTTGCAGAAAGAACGCAGCACCGCCCTCCTCCTGCGTGTCAGTATCGCCATTGCCTGCCTTGTCATAGTCCTGCTGATTATTATACTCAGAGAACGGCAAATGAATCTGCGGCAAACCCGTCAGCGCAACCGCATAGCCGCCCGGCAGATAGATGAGTTGCTGGCACAGAGGGAGGAGTTGAGAAAGATGTATGCGGAAGTAAAAGTTGACAAGGGGGGAAGAGAAGAGGTTGACGAGGGAGAAGAGGGACAAGAGGATGTGCAGGAGGACGAGGAAGAGAAAGACGAGGAATCGCCTATCGGCTATATCCCCTCAGCCGACGTCAGTGAGAAAAGTCGCCGCCGCTTCATGCAAATGGAAATCGAACTGTTGGAAACAAAGGCTTTCCTGCGTCAGCTGAAACGTGAAGATTTACAGAAGCTTAGCGGACTGAAAAAGAACGATGTCAGCCGCTTCATCAGAGAGAACACCGGCACCAGCTGGAATAATTACCTCAACAAACTGCGCGTAGGTTACTCCGTGTCTCTGCTTAAACAGAAGAGGCTCTACTCCATAGAGGCCATAGCCGACATGGCCGGATTTCAGAGCCGCAGCGTTTACTACGATGCATTCGAGAAGATATATAAAATGACACCGGCACAGTATCGCGAGACGATAGACACGGAGGAGGAAGAACAGGAAGAGGAGGATTAAATAACCCTCACACCTCCCAGCATTTCCATCCTCGATTGGCACAGATATAGACCACATAGGTACGTACATGATAGTTCGGAAAACGCCTCAGTGTATCGTCCGCATAGCGATGCACCTGATCTACATGGTCAGCCAAAGGGGCATCCAGCGCCAGCACCTTTTCCGCATCCTTTGCCTTGAAGTATTTGAACTCCACCAGACGGTCGTCCGTATAATAGTCCGTGCCCGGTATACCCGTCATCTCAAAGTCGGCACGACCTTCGGAGTTGTTCTGCTCGATGGCGAAGGTGTAACACATACTCAGATAGCGTGATACCAGTTCGAAGAAAGAGCAACGGATGAAGTTCTCATTAATCTTATCGAACACCTGTGCGGGGAACTGACCAAGGTATTGCTCGAAGTAATTCTGCACGAGCGATTCGAACCGTCGTTCTTCCGTGAAGCGTTCGTAGACGGGTGCATAGCGCATAGCGCCGCCGTCAATACGATTCAACACGTTGTAATAATCCATATAGATGCTGCGCATGGTCAGGTTGGGCAACGTCATGCGGTAGGCATTCTGCAGGGTGGTCATGCCCAAGTAGAAAAGGCTGACGGGATAGAAGTTCTTGTCGAAGAACTTCTGCTTGTTGAACTTGCTGGAGAGGTCGGCAACGTTGTAGTATAGCCCGTCGTTGATGACAAGGGCGTCCAGCATTTCCTTCGAGTTCTCAAGCGAAAGGGTGAGCCGACGCAGCCAACCGACATCGGTGCGCAGGTTCTCGTCAATCAGTTCTTCGGGCACTTCACCGTTATTGACTGCGAATTTCTTCAGGAAATAGGTCAGTATCGTTGCGTTGAAGAGCTTCTTGCCACGGGGGCTGAAGCGGTAACCGTCGTAGTTGTTCACAATGAGCTGCCAGATTTCATCGTAACGTTCCTGGCTTCCGGTGTATTTATCGAGTACATAGCGCAGGTACACTTCCGTTTCGGCGTAGGTGAAGCCCAGCATGTTGATGAAGTCATTTTCCAGTGTCAGTATTTCGGCAATGTTGTAACCGCTGGTCAGGTCGTCCATCGTCGCGGGCAGCACGCCGGTACAGAAACAGGTGCGGATGCTGCCTTCGCCGATACCGGCTTTGATTATCTTGAAGAAGGTGCGCAGGAAGCTGTCTTTGGTGGTGACTTTCTCGTAGAGCGGATCGTTGTAAGAAGTCAGTAGTTGGTTGGTGAAGTTGTCATATTCGTCAATCAGGACGTACACCTTTGGCAGGTCGTGCTCACGGGCATAGTTTAGGGCTTCTTCCAGCATCTTTGAGGCATTGCCGAGAGTGGTGAACTGAAAGTCACCGAAGAGGTCGCGATTATGTGTCACCATGATTTTCACAGGACCACAGTTCAGGTCGTTGAAGTTCTTCTCCAGCCCTTCCATGTCGTCCGCCATCACCATCTTCGAGAAGTCGTAGCGAATCACCATATATTGGTTATGCTCCGGTGTGGGGTGGCTACCTACATACGTTCCGCCGAAGAGTCCCTCAAACTTTCCCGCCAAGGTGCGGTCATAATAATGTGCCAGGGTAGACACCAGAAGGCTCTTGCCGAAACGGCGGGGACGCAGAAAAACGGGAGCTTTGTAAAGCTCCAGACGGGGGATATAGTCTGTCTTATCGACATAATAGAACCCGCGGTTGCGCATTTCAGCAAAATCCGCCACCGCATAAGGGATAGTTATACTTACTTGCTTGTTCATATTCATCACTGTCTTTGTTACACCCACAAAAGTACGAAAGTTTTTTGTATTAGCTTATTCACGTACAGGTATAATTTCCTCCCAATCCTCACTTCGCACCTCGTTATTTGGAGATAAACTTCTCTAAACTGTAATCTCAAGAAGGGTTCACCACAGAGGACACAGAGGGCACAAGGGCGGTGAATTGGACAAAGAGAGGGAGTAAATCATTCATCCGCCCTCTCCATGCCCTCCGTATTCTCTGTGATTCACCAATTATTTTCCTCTCCCCTCCCCCCTCCCAGAATCCCTTCTGAGCGGGGTGGCGACAAATTCGGACACCAAGGCGACAAATCCGGACAGGAGGTAGGGTATATTTCTTGCCCATCTGCGCAGTTCTTATCAACTTCGCCGCATATTTCATTACTACAAGTATTCACCCTATTAATAAAAACGAGTAAAGACATGAGAACAAGAAACCTATTCATCGCACTGACGATGATGACAGCCACCGCGGCAATCACCGCATGCAGCAACGACGACAACCTGGAAACGGTAGACCTCAACAAGCCTATCGACCTCAACCTGAGTATCGGACAACCCGGCACTAACACACGTGCCTCTGTATCTAACGGAGGAAGCGCTTCCGCCTTCGAGTCGGGCGACAAGATCAGCCTGACCGCCGTGACCAAAGCCAAGACGGGAGACACCCCGGTAGCCATCGACGTTGAAGGTGCCACCTACCGCAACACCCTTACCTATACTTACGACACCGGACTTCCCAATGGCGAAGCCTTCTACTGGCAGAACACCAGTGATATGCACAGCTTCTACGCCTACTACCCCGCACAGACGGACTTCCCCAAGAAAGCCGACGACGCTTCTTATACTTATACCCACAGCTTCACCCTGCCCACCACCGGCAACAACATCGACAACTCCACCCTGGCGAAGCTGAATGAAGCCAACTTCATGTATGGCGAGAAAGACTCCAAAGCCGACAACAAGGGCATCAGCCTGGAGCTGAGCCACTGCATGAGCCAGATTACGTTCACCGTGGAAAAGGGTGCGGGATATACAACCAGTGAAGCCATGCCCACCATCACAAAAGCCGAAATACTGAATAACAAAGGAATGTACACCACCGGAACTTTCAGCCTGAGTACAGGAACAGTAACTGCCAGCACAAGCGGAGTAACCGCCGGAATAGAGGCCATCACCCCTTACAGACCGACAGCAACAGCAACCACCTGGTACGCCATCGTCTTCCCGGGACAGACTTTTGCCAACGGTAGCGCCTTCATCCGCTTCACCACCAGCGACGACACCAGCGGCAGCACCACCTATACCTACAACCTGGAGTCAGCCCTCACCTGCACAGCCAACACCAGCTACAACTACGCGCTGAAGCTGAACCGTGGAAGCGTCACACTGAGCGGACTCACCATTGCACAATGGACGAAAACCGACAAGAGCGGCAACGCAGGTATGGATTTCCCCGGCACCACCCCCCAACCCTAATACACTAACCCCTTCATCCCCCCGACCACCATTATGAGAATGACCGACAATAACTTCGGAAGCAACCTGCGCCTGGCACTGGCCATAACCGCCACAGCGGGCGTGATGATATGCCTATGGCTGTTGCTGCACAGCTGCACGCCCCAGACCCTCGACGACGACCGCCCCACGGGTACGGGCATCGCCCTGCGGCTGGGCACCGTCAGCATGGAGCGTGGCGGCAAGGCGCCGACGAGGGCATCGTCGGCCATCACCACCATGAGCGGGTGGGAGTTTACCTCCGGAGACCTGCTGAACGTGTACGTGCAGGCCACCGGAAGCGGCACACAGGCAAGCGAGGGAGTGTACAGCCGCAACAGCACCGGCGGATGGGAGCCACAAAACTCTACAAACCCCGCCTACTGGCAGAGAAGCACCGGAAACACCGTCAGCATCCTGTGGGGACCCGAGGCGGATGGAAAGGTGTATCACCTGCCCGATTCTTACGACGCACTTCCCGGCAGCGACATGAAAGCGAAGATGTGGAACGGCACGAAGTGCACCAACTTCGCCAGCCTGTGGCGCTACTGCGACCTGCTGCGCTACCAAGCCGCCGACATCCCCGCCCAAAACACCGCCCTCAGTGCCGAACTGAGCCACAGCATGGCGCAGCTATGCGTGGAGCTGACGGCAGGTAAGGGCATGACGGAGGACGACGTGAAGACAGCCACCGTCAGCATACTGGGCGCATACGGCTGCTACACCACCGATGCCACCAGCCTACAGCCCGTAGCGTGCCAGGCAGAAGATGCCACCGCCACCTCCTCACCCACTACCAAGGACATCACCCTGCTGAAGAACGGCGATACCTCGCTGAAGCACTATGCCCTGCTGCTGCCGAGACAGGTATTCCCTTCTTCGGGACGGATGATAAAGATAAGCATCGGCAGCGGTATCTACTATTACACCCCGACCGGAAACGTGACCCCCACCGCCGGAAACTGCCTCAACCTGAAGTTGCAGGTGGATAAGACCGCCGTCAACGCCTTGAACGTTTCATCCACCGGATGGGACAGCGAGGTAACTACGGGAGGCACGCCGACGACGAACGGGGACGTGACAGTGATAAACAACATCACCGCAGGAAAACTGACCCTGTCTGGGACAGATAGCAAGCTGATGATAACGGGACAGATAAACTTGATAGACCTCATGACTCTGCAAAGAAATATGGACAATTGCAGCGAACTGTATATAAACGCTACGCTGAGCAGTACCCTACTATTGCCGAATGAATTTGCTAGAGATAAGAGTAAATTAGAGGTCATTACACTGCCGAAAGAATTGATAAGCATAGGAAGATCGGAATTCCGCAATTGCAGTTCCCTGACAAGTATCAGCCTGCCGGAAGGGGTGACGAACATAGAAGAGGAGGCATTCTACAATTGCGCAGCCCTAGCAAACATCAGCCTGCCGGAAGGGCTGAAGAGCATAAGAAACTCGGTATTCAGCCGTTGCGCAGCCCTGACAAGCATCAGCCTGCCGGAAAGGGTGACAACCATAGGAGACTATGCATTCTACAATTGCAAAGCCCTGGCAAACATCAGCCTGCCGGAAGGGCTGAGGAGCATAGGAAAGGAGGCATTCAGCGGTTGCGCAGCCCTGACAAGCATCAGCCTGCCGGAAAGGGTGACAAGCATAGGAAACTATGCATTCTACAAATGCACCGTCCTGACTAAAGTCATCCTCCTCACCGGCACCACCCTGCCCACCTGTGGTAACTCCGATACTTTCAACATGCAATCCCCCTCCCCCGTCCTCTTCCTCCCCGCCATATCCGCCGAGGAATTCGCCGCCGCCACCGACAAGTACACCAGCTGGGGTTCCCCCATCCCCGCCTGGTCCGCCGTCCACTACGCCTACTCCCCCGGCTCCGGCACCAACCCCGCCGACTACGCCAACCCCGACAACTACCTCGGGCACTGGCTTAAACGCTAACTTAAAGACCCCCCAATAATAAACCCGATTATTCACCAAACCCATTAAAAAACTAAAAGCTTATGGCAACCACCACCTTTACCAAACTCATCAGCCTCGTGGCCTACGACGCCACCCTGACCGAGCGCCCGGACGACTTCTACCTCCGCGCCAAAACCATGCCCGACACCATCGACCTTCACGCCGTGGCCCGCGAAACCGCCCTCCGCCTGGGCGGCAAGAACGAAGACGAAGTCTACACCCTGCTCAACGCCGCCGAAAGCGTGAAGTGCGATGCCCTCTCGTCCGGCTACATCGTAGCCACCCCCACCGCACTGATGCAACCCTGCGCCAGCGGCACCGTGCTGAAAGCCGACCTCTCGAAAGCCCCCGACCGCACCAAAGTGAAAGTGTACGCCACCCTCAGCATGGGCCCCGCCCTGCGCCAAAGCATGGAGGCGTGCCAATTGGAAATCTTCACCCAGCCCGCCGTCGTAGGCCCCCTGCTGAACGGAGCCGTAGCCGCCACACGCACCACTGCCGACGGCGCCACCACCCGCGTCCCACTGCCCGGAAAGAACATCACCCTCACCGGACGGAACCTGAAACTGGCAGGCACCGACCCCGCCGTAGGCGTAACGTTCACCTCCGTAGAGACGCCCTCAAAGAAAGTGTTCGTCCCCGCCGAAGACGTCACCATCAACGAACCCAAACGCCTCATCTTCGTCCTGCCCGCCACCGTCACCGACGGACTATGGCGAGTAAGCATCTCAACACAGTACGGCAGCGGCAGTAGCCGTGTCGTGAAGAACCTGCGAACCTACGAACTGGACGAACCCATCGCTGTGGGCACAGCCGCCGAAGAAGGCGGAAGCGGTAGCGGAGGAGGACAAGGCGGAGGAGGAGGCATAATAGACCCCGATCCGCTGGGATAATTATCCGATGATTACAACGCTGCCTCTCCCTTTGCGCAGAAGGAGAGGCGGGTGATACCCTTAACCATTAGGCAGGTGACACCCCTGACCATTAGGCAGGTGACACCCCTGACCATTGGGCGGGTGACACCCCTATACCATTAGGCAGTAGATACCTGCCCCCGTTAGCGCCTTGTTCAATCGGATTTGTAATCCGATTGATTGAGTATCAGGATTTGTAATCCGCCGTTCAATCGGATTAGCTGATATAATGATGATTTTTCAGACACGGATTTCACGGATTACACGGATTTGAGTAGACCACAACAGTGAAATCCGTGAAATCCGTGTCTGAAAGAAAGGAAGCACCAAGATAAATATACATAGTTTAAAACAGCCTTATGAAACGAACCATCCGCTTGTCCGCCTTGTCTGCCGCCATCCTCGTGATGGCCGCCCTCGCCACCGCCTCCTGCACCGATGCCGTCGCCCCCCTGGCCGACGTGCCCTCCACCGGCGTGTCCACCGATGATGAAGAAGAAGACCTCACCGGGAAACCGATACAGATAGGCAGCGTCGTCAGTCTGGCACCCAATGACGGGGCGGAAACTCGTGCCATCTCCACAGATCCCGACTTCCCCGTGGAAGGAAGCACGATGACGGTGTTTTGCTTCGTGCCGACGGACGCTGTGTTCGGCAAAGCATATTCCCCTGCCGCCCACGCCAACTACATCTATGACGGCACTTCTGCTTCCTGGAAACCCACCAACCCCGATGCCCCCCTCTGCTGGCAAAGCGGCACACTGCGTCACTTCTTCGCCGCCGTTTCGCCCGCAGTGGATGATACGGAGGTGGATTTCGGGGCGGGGGCGAAAGCCTTAATTAGCGAATCAGGAACAGATGCCGATGGCAACTACGTTGTCAACAATATGGTGTTCGACCCTGCCTTCAGCCTGCCCGTCACCTGGACTAACGAACTATACACAGCGTGGGGGCGTGTGCGTTCTACAGGCATCCGCAGCGATTGTTATTACTACAAACCCAAAACTGATACCCAAATCAGCCTGACGCTGTGCCGCCCTCTGGTAAGCATAGACATCATCAGCGAATCCACAAAGGTGATGCTACGCAATGCACCTTCCGCCACAAACAACACCAGCATAGGAGACCTCGAAAGTTATCCCATCCTCCGCACCATGCAGATGCTACCCTCCGATGGTGGGTCGATACATCGTGCCTATACGCTGCCGTACCCCTACAGCGATACGGGAAAAACGAATATCAGCTTTACCACCGATGCCGGAGCCAGCATATCCACCGTAGAAAAGGAGAAACTGATAGCGGGAAGCAAGGTGATGATAAACGGACAAGATAATACATCGGCCGTGACGAACAGCACGGCGGGAGGACTGTCAACGGCACTCAGTGGGGCAGATCCGAATAAGAAGAAGATTGTGATTGGAGGGACGATAAATGATGCGGATATGAGTGCGCTAAAAACCTTCATCAAGAGTAATAGCATCACGGATGTAGTCATTCTGGCGGATGGGGTGACGAGCATAGGAGAAAGTGCATTTAGCGATTGTTCCTCCCTGACAAGCATCAACCTGCCGGAGGGGGTGACGAGCATAGGAGAAAGTGCATTCTACGGTTGCATCTCCCTGACAAACATCAGCCTGCCGGATGGGGTGACGAGCATAGGAGACAATGCATTCGCCCAATGCGCCCTGATAAGCATCATCCTACCGGAAAAGCTGACGAGCATAGGAATGGCTACATTCGCCAATTGTGAGGATCTAACAAGCATCAACCTACCGAAAGGGGTAACAAGCATAGGAGATGGTGCATTCTATGGTTGCACCTCCCTGACAAGCATCAGCCTGCCGGACAAGCTAGCGAGCATAGGAATGGAAGCATTCGGCTATTGCAGCAACCTTGAAGAAATATCCCTCAGCGGCATCAACGACCAGTTTGAGCTTGCATTACCCACTTTGGGCAGCAAAGCATTCACTAGCACCAAGCTCAACACCCTCTACCTGCGTGACGTCCCCGAAGCTACCTTCAAAGCAAACCTATCCACCTACTCCACCTGGGGCGACATCAGTTGGAAGGCCATTCAGCACGACTACAACGGCACCGGTGACGACCTCGACGGGGCAAACTATGCAGGCCATTGGGTAGCCCCGTGAGCCCGATAACGAACAACAAGAACAACAAGAAACTAATATGAATATCAACCCCATGAACATCACCCACCGCACCCCCATCGCCCGCCGCGCCGCACTCCTGTTGTGCGCCGCACTGCTGGCACTGCCCTTCTACCCCCCTCTGCGGGCGCAAGAAGCCCAAGCTACGCACGAAGCACGGGTAGCGCAAGCCCCCTCCGCCGCACCCCGTCCGCCCCGCCTCGCCCTCACCGCCAACCTCCTCTCCTGGGCCACCCTCGCCCCCAACCTCGGCGCCGAACTCTACCTCGCCCCCCGTTGGAGCCTTGCCGCCGACGCCTCCTTCGGCCTCTGGACATCGAGCCACCGCACCCACGCCTTCCGCTCGTGGAGCGCAGGCGGCGAACTGCGCTACTGGCTCCACAGCCCCCGCGGCACATTCCGCCGCACCCACATCGGCCTCTCCGTGCGTGGCGGCGAGTACGACGACACCTTCTTCGGCCCCGGCACCCGTGGCGAAGCCCTCATGGCAGGCATCACCCTGGGCTACCGCTTCCACCTCCCCCGCCGCTGGCAAGTGGACGCCGGAATAGGCGCCGGATTCATCCACACCCGCTACGACCGCTACCGCTGGAACTCCCGCTTCCACCGCTACGAGCACACCGGAAGCCGCACCCGAAACCTCCCCGGCATCACCGACCTGCACGTCAGCCTCGTCCGCCTCTTCTAAGGGGGACACACGCCGCGGCACCCCCATAACCCAACCCATAAGTTAAGTAAGAAAGAAGAAAGAATATGAATACCAACCTACCCAACCCACTCCACAGCCCCGCAAGCGTCACGGCAAGCCTCACGGCAAGCCTCACCGCCTGTCTCCTCGCCCTCGCCTGCCTCACCGCCTGCGACCGCAAGGAACTCTTCGAGCACCAAGAACTCTACGCCGCCACCGTCAGCATCCGTCCCGACTGGCAGTCGCAGTCCCCCACCGCCTCCGCCCTGCAAATACGCATCCGCGGCACGCACCCCGCCACCGACTTCTCACCCGCCATCAGCACCGACACTACCTTCACCCTGGCAGCGTCCGATGCCGCAGCCGCCTCTGCCGAAGCCGCCGCCAACGCCACTGCTACTGCCGCTGCCTCCGCCGCCAATGCAGCCCTACCCGAAGCCCTCCTCACCCTGCCCGAAGCCTCCTACAGCCTCATCGCCTGGCACGAAGCCTCCGGCCTCACCTTCGACGGCACCCGCTTCCGCCTCTCCACCCTGCCCGACGGCACCCTTGCCGAACCCGCACCCCTCTGCGCCGCCGCCATCACCTTCTGCGCCATCGCCGGACAAGAAAACCGTCCGCCCCTGAAGATGCAGCCCCATACCCGTCTGCTCAAACTCACCCTCAACATCAGCCAAGGCACCCCCGAACTACTGACCGACGTCACCGCCACCCTCACCGGCTGCGCCGCCACAAGGGAGATAGGAGGAGGAGAGAAGTTGACAAGGGGGGAAGATTGTGAGTTGATGAAGACGGAAGAGGACAAGTTGACAAGGACAGCTGAAACCGGAGACGTGGGCAGCATCCGCCCCGTCTTTACCCGCAACGGCAACACGCTCTCCGCCACCCACCGCCTGCTGGGCATCGCCCCCGCCGTGCGGCAGCAACTCACCCTCACCCTGCACTATGCCGAGGGCGAACCGCAGACCCAAGTCTACGACCTCACCTCCTTCCTCTCCGGCTTCAACCGCTTCAGCCCCGACACCGCCGACGAAGTCTTCACCCTCACCGGCGACCTGCGACTACAGCAAAGCCTCGAATCCCCCGGAATCTCTGGCACCATCACAGGATGGACCCCGGGAACGGAAACGGACTTGGAGGCGGGAAACAAATGAGTCACATCATCACCATATCACTTTATAGCATTATCACATTATAACCTTATCACACTATCACATTATCAATATGAAGTACCTAAGCATCCTCGCAGCCCTCGCCCTACTGGCAAGCTGCACCAACAGCGAAAACGCCCCCGGCACAGGGGACAGTGAACAACCAGTACCGGTGAGCCTCTCGGCAGGCATCGCCCCCACCCGCGTCGTCAACGACGAATGGACAGCCGGAGACGCCATCGGCCTCAGCCTCTACGCCGCAGGCACCACCGAGCCCGCCTCCCCCGCCGTGCTCAACTACCGCTACCTCGCCACCACCACCGGCGCCACCACCGGCTTCAGCCCCGCCACCACCCAGCAAACCGCCTACTATACCACCACCGGTGCCCAAGTAGACCTGCTGGCCTATTACCCCTACGCCGCCACCCTCAACCCCGACGGCACCCTGCCCCTCGACGTCAGCCGCCAGCAAAGTCTCCCCGCCATCGACCTGATGAGCGCCACCGCCACCGCCGATAAAGGCCATCCCAACGTGGCCCTCCGCTTCAGCCACCGCCTGACACGGCTCGTGTTCTCCATCAGCGGAAAAGGAAGCGTCAGCACCGCCAGCCTCGCAGGTGCCACCCTCACCATCCGGGGCATGGACACCCGCGCTGACTACAACCTGCACACAGATACTTACATCACCGTCGATGATGCTGATGCCGGTGCCGCTGATGATGCTGCCGGTAATACTTCTTCTACTACCGCTGCTTCTGGTGACAATAACACCTCCCCGCAAGATATCTCCGTCCCCCTCAACGCCTCCGGCACGCAAGGCAACGCCATCGTGTTGCCCCGCTCCGCCGCCGCAGGCGTCAGCTTCATCATCACCCTGACCGACGGAAGCCACTTCACCGCCCACCTCAGCGACACCCACGAACTGAAAGCCGGAACAAGCAACCTCTTCCGCATCACCCTCAGTCCCGAAAGCGTCAGCATCACCGCCACCATCAACCCCTGGGAAGACGCCCCCGAAACCGACCTCTCCACCTCCCCGGTGACGATAGCCGCAGCCACCACTTCCTCCGACAGCAATAGCGGAGACGGCGGCGGCAGTGGAAACGGTGACGGCAGCGGCGACGGCAGCGAAACCTCCTTCTCCCCCGGCAGTCAATTCACCCTCTGGGCAGGCTCGCCCACCGGCACCGGCACCCTCTTCACCCTCGGCACCGACGGCCAGTGGAGCACCGCATCCCCCCTCTACTGGGATGCCTACCCCGCCGCCTCCACCACCTTCCACGCCCTCCACCTGCCCGCCGACACGCCCGCAGGCAACCAGATGCCCGACGTGATGGCCGCCACCGCCCCCACCGAACGCTTCGCCCCCGTCACCCTCGCCTTCGCCCACCTCACCGCCCAACTCAACGTCACCCTGAAACCCGGCGCAGGCATCACCTCCGAAGCCCTGCAAACCGCCACCGTAACCGTGCCCCAAGCCATCACCGCCTACGAACTGAAAGGCATCACCCTCACCCCCGGCACCACCCGCGCCGACGTCACCCTCAGCGGCACCCGCGACCGCCGCCACGCCCTGCTTCTCCCACAAACCATAACCGCCGGCCAACCCCTGCTCCGCCTCACCATCGGCGGACAGACCTACCGCCTCGACGCCACCGCCCGCAACGGCGCATTCGAAGCCGGCAAAAGCTACACCCTCAACGTCACCGTGAGCAATGCCGAAATCACCGCCACCGTCAGCATCAACCCCTGGCTGACAGGAGGCGACAGCGAAGGAGACGCCGGGATGGAAATCTGAGAGAAAGGAAGGGAAAGTATAGGACTTGCATAAAAATACTGTTGTAAAACACTCCGCCCGCATGAACATCGGAACCGGGAAATCGTTATCTTGCGACGTCTTTCGAGGGTATGCCGACAACCATCCGCCTACATACAGGCAGTACTTCCGGCAGCCCCTCTATGTTTAACCCCCCAAATTAAAACTGTTAAGGTTATGATTATCGGAGTACCTAAAGAAATCAAGAACAACGAAAACCGTGTAGGAATGACCCCTGCCGGAGTAGCCGAGTTGGTGAAACAAGGTCATACAGTGTATGTACAGGCATCTGCCGGTGCAAACAGCGGTTTCGCGGATGAAGAGTACACTGCAGTGGGTGCGAAAATGCTGCCAACCATCGAAGCGACCTATGCCGCGGCAGAAATGATTGTAAAGGTGAAAGAACCTATCGCCCCCGAGTACAAACTGATTAAAAAGGGTCAGGTGGTATTTACCTATTTCCACTTCGCCGCCGATAAAATATTGACCGAAGCCATGATAGAAAGCGGCGGTATCTGCATCGCCTACGAAACCGTGGAGAAGGAAGACCGCTCTCTGCCCTTGCTCACCCCTATGAGCGAAGTGGCGGGACGCATGGCTACCCAGGTAGGCGCCCGCTTCCTCGAAAAGCCCCAAGGCGGAAAAGGAAAACTGATGGGTGGCGTGACAGGTGTACGCCCCGCACGGGTGCTTGTTCTGGGTGGTGGCATCGTAGGAACCAACGCCGCGCAGATAGCCGCCGGCATGGGTGCCGAAGTCCTGATTACGGACATCAACCTCTCCCGCCTCCGCTACCTCAGCGAAGTGATGCCGAAGAACGTGAAGACACTCTATTCCTCCATGCACAACATCAGGATGGAGCTTCCCAACATAGACCTCGTGATAGGTTCCGTCCTCATCCCGGGCGATAAAGCCCCGCACCTCATCACCAAAGAGATGCTGAAAATGATGAAACCCGGAACAGTCCTCGTAGACGTCGCCATCGACCAGGGTGGCTGCTTTGAAACCTCCCACCCTACCACGCACAGCGAACCAACGTATGTAGTGGACGGCATCGTTCATTATGCCGTTGCCAATATTCCGGGTGCCGTACCCTTCACCTCCACCATGGCACTGACAAACGCCACGCTGCCCTACACCGTAGCACTGGCAAACAAAGGCTGGCGGAAAGCGTGCAAAGACGATCCCGCACTGGCCCTGGGGCTGAATGTGGTAGAAGGACAGGTGACGTATAAAGCGGTGGCTGATGTGTTCGGGCTGAAGTATGAGCCGATAGAGTTGTAATAGTTACGAGCTACAAGCTACGAGTGGCTGCGCTATTACGCTGCAAAGTACTTGTAGCTTGTAGCTCGTAACTCGTAGCCCATGAATTCTTCACGACACGCTCAATGTGTCTTGGAAAACCAATCCTTAAACTCCTGCACACGTGCCTTGCTTACCAGCACTTTCTCATCCGATACCTTACAACGAAGATTAATAGACAGACGGTTGTTGAACCATAAATCAATATCCTTGATAGCCTCACGGGAAATCAGAAATTGCCGGTTGACACGGAAGAACAGGGATGGATCGATACACTCTGTTATTTCATCCAGCGTTTGTGGAAATGTATACTCCTTACCATCGGCAAGAACAACCTTCACTTTACAGTCCTGAATATAAAACAGCAGAATCATATCCACCGAAACCGGTAGCAACTTGTCACCCTTCACCGGAATGAGAAAATGCGTTTTATAACTTTCCCGCTTTTTCAGCGAATGAATTAATTGCAACAAAGCATTGTCAGGGGATCTCCCTTGTTCCGAACCATGCAACTGCTCCAACTTATGGAAAGCCTTCTCAATATCATTCTTTCCAATAGGCTTCAACAAATAATCCACACTGTTCACTTTGAACGCACGAAGAGCATATTCATCATAGGCCGTAGTGAAAACAATAGGGCAGGTAATATCTACATGATCGAAGATTTCAAAGGCTGATCCGTCAGCTAAATGAATATCCATAAAAATCATGTCCGGCATAGAGTATATGGCAAACCAATCCAATACAGCCGCAATACTGTCCAAAGTAGCCTCTACTTCCACTTCCGGCTTCACTTCCTGTAACAAAGCTTTCAGGTTGCGGACTGCCGCTTTCTCATCTTCTATAATAATTACTTTCATGAAACACTCGGTATTAAAGGAATACGTATGGTAAACTGCTCGTTCTCGCTGATTTGTATCTCCCGCTTGTAAAGCAAATGATAGCGTTTTGCAAGATTTGCCAGTCCTATGCCAGTTCCGGTAGTAGCAGTCAGTTTAGGCTGCACCGGATTGGTAACGATTAATTCTTCCCCTTCGGTATAAATACGGATATTCAATGGATGCCTGTCACTTATTTCATTATGTTTCACTGCATTCTCTATCAGCATCTGGACTGCCATAGGAGGCAAATAATAATTGGCATATTTATTATCAATACAAATATCAAAAGAGAGATTATCTTCAAAGCGCATCTTCAACAAAAAGATGTAGGCTGACACAAATTCTATTTCATCCTTCACACACACACTTTTCGAATCATTTCCCTGCAAGGTGTAGCGCAAGACACGGGAAAGTTCCTGAATGTATTCCTGTGCTTTATCCTGGTCTTCGCGTACCAGTGACCGGAGAGTATTCAGAGAGTTAAAAAGCATGTGCGGATTCAATTGATTCTTCAAAGCCTCATACTGGTTCAGAATGTTCTCGGCCTGCAACTGCTGGTTTTCTATAACGACTTCCTGCTGGCGCCGGATAAGGTAGGATATATAACAACTTCCCGATACGGTACAGGTTATTATAAAATCACGCAGAGGATGCAGATAATGATGTACCATGGCATCAATGGCCGGAATATCGAAAGTGTGATGCAGGAATACAAAACATTTCCCTAACAAACTGCTTAAAATCCAAGTCAGTATCAATGACAATATCATCTTCTGCCAGGTTATTTTTACAGCCGGCTGGTTAAAGTGGAACAGCAAAATGTTCACCTCAAACAGAATCACAAGAGAGATGAAAGTGAAAAACACTTCACTTGCCACATCAGCAGGCCTCATCCCCGGAAACAGTGTCTGGCTCTCGAAGACATCAAAGAGAGAAACCAATTCCGGAAAATGAATCAATGTTGCCACGGAAATGGAAACGATGAGTATGAACAGAGTATACCGGTTTTTCATGCTTGCAGTATTTTACATACAAAGATACATTTTATTCCATCACATCCTTATTTTTTCAAAGATAAGGAACCTTATTGTTCAGCCGAAGCCTGCTCTTTCATAATCCTTGCTGTGACGTACATACCGGGACGGAATTGATTGTCCAAAGTATCTACCCTGGCATAGACTTCAACAGAGCGTGTATCTTCATCCACTTTCTGCCCGATAGATATCAAAGTAGCCTTAAATACTGTTTTTCCCATTCCGTTTACACGAAATTGTACCGGATTTCCCACTTTCATATCTGCCAGATCCTTTTCATAGGTTGTCAATCTGAGTAAAGTCCGACTTTTATCTACTATTTCACAAAGGGCATCTCCTACATTCATATATTTACCGACATTCATTTTCACATCTGCCACATAGCCACTGATCGGAGCTTTAATCTGCAAAAAAGGTTGAATACCCTCCTTCAGCAAGACTTCAGGTTCCACTTCCAGTAATTTCAACTGTGCAGCCGCCGCCTCCACACGGCTTTTCATTGAAAGGTAATCTGCCTTGCTTTGCTGAAGTTTCTTTTGGGAGGCTGCTTGTTCGGCAGAAAGAGCTTGCTGGCGAAGGTATTCCGCTTCCAGAAATTCAGTCTGTGCATGACTGTCCAGATATGTCTGTTGTAAAGTTATAAAGTCGGGATTTTCCAGAGTAGCCAATACACTCCCTTGCCGTACAGGTTCACCGGGCAACAAAGAAGTACTTTTAATAACCCCACCCATCGTAAGCGAAACCGTCGCCATCCGTTGTGGAGGAATAACCATTGTACCGTTAAATGATACCTGATTGGGTTTAGAAGTAGCTGAAGTGATAGCATCTACCTGAATGCTATCTGTCACGTTTTCTGCTACGGCAACAGCAGTAGCCTCTTCTGCCGGTTGCACTTCTTTGTTCTCGCCGCATGCTGTCAGCACCAGCAGAATTAAGGGGAAAGTTATCTTTTTCATCGTCATCATTCTATTTAAAAAGTTCGTATTCAAGGGCTGCTATATTGTATTGATATACCGTTTCGAGGTATCCGCGACGAATGTCACGCGCCACATTAACGGCTTGTATAAATTCAGTTATATTAGTTTCGCTATGTTGCAACTGCAGGTTGGCCACCTTCAACAGTTCATCCGCTTCTTTCAATGCCGATGTTGTATAATAGCGCAGACTTTCAGACTGGCGGCGCAAACTGGCAACAGCTTCCGAAACTTTGTTATATAGATTCTGTGTATTAGCCTCAGCTTCAGTTCTTGCTATGACGGCAGCCACTTTCACTTGCTTTATCTTGCTATGCCGCGGCAAGAAATAAACCGGAAAGGAAACTCCAACCATCCACGAATTCAATCCTTTCAGTGGAAGTATATCCTGACGTACGTAACCGAAGGAAAGTTCAGGGAAAAACCGGCTTCGCTCCACATTCAATTGTGCTTTAGCCTCATTAGCCTGACTCTGAAAATAATTCAGATGGACTTCCGAAAAAGACGGCACCTGATAATCTACCGGAAATTGTACCAACGCCGTATCTGCCGGAATCAATGGCCGGTCTGCATAACAGACCCAATTCAGGCGTGACAAAGCCAGTTTTTCCTCTTCTTGTGCCTGAAAAAGGCGATTCTTCATATCCACAGCCATACTGGTGGTCATGTTTTTCTCCAGCAAAGTTATTTCCCCCTGCTGATAACGCAACTCACCCATACGCTGTAATTGCCCGGCCAATTTGTTCTGGTCACTGTATAAGGCACGAAGATTGCAAGCATACAGATAATATGCCCATGCCCGCTTCACTTCCGCCACCACTTCTTTTTCAGCGATCTGCCGGTAGAAAGTCCCCGTTTCAACCTGCCTGTTCACCAAAGCATTCTTATAAAAAGGAGTCAACAAAGATCCTAAGCCTTGGGTTACTTCCCACTGCTTGTCTTTTCTAAGTTCACCATTCAGTTGTCCCCATGAATAGTTCATCTCGGTAGGAGACAATTCCAAAACTTCTCCCCTGCCCGCCTTTACCTGGCGGATTGCCGCAGAAGCTATTTTCAAACGGGGATGGTTCTGCTTTGCCAGTTCTATAGCCTGCTCCATCGTCACTTTCTCCTGAGCTTTCGCCGTAAAGGGCAACATAACAGCCAACAATAGAAAGAAGAACAAGAACTTTTTGGCAGAGAAACGGCGTTTCCATACCACTGTATAGCTTACAATCTGATAGAAAACAGGAATAATAAGCAGTGTCAATACAGTAGATACAATCAGCCCGCCAATAACTACAGTAGCCAACGGACGCTGCACTTCGGCGCCGGCCGAGGTGGCAATGGCCATAGGAACAAATCCCAAGGAAGCAACCAGTCCTGTCAAGAAAACAGGCCGCAACAGATGAGCGGTTCCACGGACAATCACCCGTCTGGTAGAAAGAGCATACATAGTTTCTTTTCTTATATCATTAAAGTGATTAATCATTAAAATACCATTGAGAACCGCTACACCGAAGAGGGCAATGAAGCCTACTCCCGCCGAAATGCTGAATGGAAGACCGCGTAGCCATAGTGCCAGAATACCGCCAATCAATGAAAGAGGCACGGTAGAGAACACCACCAATGTATAAGTAACATTCTTGAAAGCGAAAAACAATAGTAACAGAATCAGCATCAGAGCTACCGGTACAACAACCAGCAAAGTGTTGATGGCATTCTGCAAATTCTCAAATTGTCCGCCATATTCGAAATAATATCCGGGCTTCAATTGAATATTCTTGTCCAGCGTCTTCTGTATATCCTGCACCACCTGCTGAATATCCGCTCCACGCACATTGACCCCGATTACAATACGACGTTTGGTTGCATCCCGGTTAATCTGTAACGGACCATTCACCAAATCAATGGTAGCTACCTCACTGACCGGTATCTGAATGCCTTCATTGGAACGGACAAAGAGTTTATCCAGATTCAAATCAGCCACTTTATCCTGATCCAGGCGAACCACCAAGTCAAAGCGACGCTCATTTTCAAAGACTACTCCACTAGCCTCTCCGGCATAGGCTGTACGAATAATAGTATTCAACTCTTCTATATTGATACCATAGCGGGCAATCTTTCCACGATTATACTTTACTACCAACTGAGGTAACCCCATTGTCTGTTCTACAATCACATCCGATGCCCCAGGTACCTTTTCTACAAAAGCAGCAGCTTCTTTTGCCTTCTGATAGAGTTCATGTGTATCTTCTCCATAAAGTTTAACAGCAATATCTGCTTTGGCTCCTGTCATCAACTCATTAAAACGAAGTTGAATAGGTTGGGAGAAATTAAACTCTGCACGGTTAGCTAACGGTTCAAGAGCCTCTTTCATCTTCTCTACCATTTCGGCACGACTGGCAGCACTGGTCCACTCCTTAAAAGGCTTCATGACAATCATTACGTCGGCATCTTCCACTGCCATCGGGTCTGTCGGAACTTCCGCCGTACCTATTTTGGCTACCACATGTTTTATTTCCGGGAGTTTATCCATCAGGAGTTTCTCCGCTTCATTGGATACTTCGATGCTTTCGCTCAACGAACTGCCGGCCGGAAGCGTCATCTGCATGGCAAAATCCCCTTCATCCAACGTAGGAATAAACTCCGCTCCCAGACGGGTGAAAAGAAAGAGAGAAATAACCAGAGCCACAAACGCAGTTGCAACAGTTTGCCACTTAAAGCGCAAGCAAAATGACAAGGCACGGGCATAGAGTTTATTCAGTGCTTCAAAGAATTTATCAGCAAAAGTCGGTTTTGTCACAATATGATGTTTCAGGAACAGGGAAGCCATCATCGGAACGTAAGTCAATGATAAGAACAGAGCACCGATAATGCAAAATACCAGGGTTTTAGCCATCGGCGTGAAATACTTCCCTTCTATTCCTGTCAACGTCAGTATAGGGAAAAAGACGATCAGAATGATGAATACAGCAAATGTCGCAGACCGTACCACACTCGAAGCTCCTTTCTCTACTTCCGCATCCATTTCTTTTGCCGATAAAGTACGTCCTTTAAACTTCTTACTGTAAATATGCGCCAATATACCTTCCAATATAACAATGGAGCCATCGACTACAATACCGAAATCTATCGCCCCCAAGCTCATAAGGTTGGCAGAAACATTAAAGATACGCATCAGAATGAATGCAAATAACATTGCTAATGGAATGACGGAAGCCACAATCAGTCCGGCACGTACATTGCCCAGAAAAACAATCAATACCAGAAATACGATGATCGCGCCTTCTATCAGATTGTAGATAACAGTAGAAATGTTGCGGTTCACTAATTCAGAGCGGTTCAGATAAGGCTCGATAGTAACACCTTCCGGCAATATCTTCTGTATCTTTTCCACCCTTTTCTCCAGTTCTCCGGTTACGACATTGGCATTGGCTCCTTTCAGCATCATGGCAATGCCACCCACACATTCGCCCTTGCCGTCCATTGTCATGGCTCCGAAACGTTTGGGTGCTCCGAAACGTACTGTACCGATGTCACTGATACGGATAGGAATACCATTACGGTTGGCTACTACTATCTGTTCCACATCTTTAATACGGCTTATCATCCCTTCAGAGCGAATATAATAAGCACGATTAACTTTCTCGATATAACTGCCACCTGTATTCTGGTTATTCTTATTCAAGGCTTCGAATACTTCTCCGATAGTGATATTGAGAGAGAAAAGTACATCCGGATCAACCGCTACTTCATATTGTTTCAGATAACCTCCAAAACTGTTTATCTCAACAATTCCTGGAATACCTGACAATTGCCGTTTCACAATCCAATCCTGAATGGTACGAAGCTCCATAGCATCATATTTATCTTCATAATCCGGCTCCACTTTCAATACATATTGGTATATCTCACCCAGCCCGGTGGTGATAGGCATCATTTCGGGCATACCCAACTCGGAAGGAATCTCACCAGCCACACTCTGTATTTGCTCGTTCACCAACTGGCGGGCATCCAGAGTAGGTACACTCTCTTCAAAGACTACCGTCACCACCGACAGCCCGAAACGGGAGACGGAACGGATTTCAGTGACATTCATGATATTGCTCATGGCGATTTCCACGGGCATTGTGATAAGTTGCTCCACCTCTTGTGGAGCCAAAGTTGGTGACACGGTTACAATCTGTACCTGATTATTTGTAATATCCGGAACAGCATCTATAGGAAGTGTCAACATGGAATAAATTCCACCAATCAAAAGAAACAAAGTGGTAAGCCCCACAAAAAGCTTCTTCTTTACTGAGAATCGAAGGATAGCGTCGAACATGTTTTATACTTTTGGTTTTTGCACAAAAGTAAACTATCCGAATTATACACAGAGTGACTATATGCTGAACCGGCTATTTTAGCTATTCAACCGTCGATATCAGTCATTGAAGTGAAACTAGCGATTTACAGCTTATCCCCAAACAAAAAATCTTTCTTCCTCCTATATGCCCATATCAATGCAAGTATCGTAATGCAAAGGTTAAAGATAAACGGAAACTCCTGCGAACGTACATGAAACAATGATTGGAAGAAATCTACAATAAACGGACAAAGCAGCACAGCCAGGTAGTTCATTGCCATCACAAAAGCCAGTGCCAGCGTGGTTTTCTGGGGAACAGCCGTATCCACCGTTTTATCATAAATCAACGGTTGGATAACCCCATAGCCCAATCCCACCAGTATGCAGCCCGGTATGATCAGCCATTCTTTGGGGGAAATCCATATCAGTGCCAACCCCAGTGCAATACACAGCAGACTGTAAAACTTCGTCTTTTCCTTCAGATACTTTACAACATGCCCCAGAAAGAAACCGGGTGCCATGATAGCAAGGAAGAAGAGGGAAATCATCATCCCCGAGTTCCCACTGGAAAAGTGATGTGCCTCCATCAGGAACGGAAGGTTGAACGTCACGATCAATACGATATAAGTGGTAAGCCCGTAGAAAAGCATCAGTTGCAGCAGATGACGGACATGAATACCATACTTACCGGGGATAGCGGGAGCAGCCGTTTCTACCGATGAAGAAGTATCGGCAGGAGATTTATCCGATGACGTGACTTGTGCTTCACCACCCATATTTTCGTCTTTCAGATGGATAGTGAGTATGATGGCTACCAAAGGTAGTAAATAGACCAGGAAAGGCAGATGCCAGTTCACTTCTGCCAGATAGCCGGTAACAGCGGTTGCCACCACCAGCGTAACATTTGTAATGGCGGAACTGTATCCAAACTGCTTTACCCGATAGGTTCCTGTAAAATAACGGGATATCAATCCGGTAGAAAGCGGAATAATCAGTCCCGCACCAATTCCCAGCAGGGCGCTGACAGCTATTAATTGCCACATTTTTGTGGAAAACAGGTACAGCACCCCGCTCGCGGCGAACATCCAGAGCCCCGCGCGTAACAGACGGACAAAGTCGCGTTTCTCAGCCAACTTGCCCGCCAACAAAATAAAAGGTATAATCAATAACGACGGCAAGGAACTAAGCATCTGAATATCCAGTTCCGAAGCATCCGGAAAAGTAGTGGAAAGCTGTCCCAAAATAGGAGAAACAGCCAATCCCGGCAAAGAGGTCAATGCAGAAATAGACCAGATGCCGATTAATGTAATAAGAGGAATGGTTCCCCGGCCGGTATTGATTTTCATATACACATATATATTATAGGGTTTGAAATAGTGCAAGAGAAACAATTATGGTTATAGAAAGTTCAGGAAAGGAGGAAATGATAATTTACCAGCGTGCATCCCCTAAGCCTGAAAGGCTTTTATCTTATAG
>OGJY01000811.1_pt1 | contig 41244 bp, 40 predicted proteins | sample 1572231 | NCBI WGS metagenome assembly OGJY01 (sample SAMEA2582121, study PRJEB24529) | metagenome | biome: Human gut stool | place: China | collected 2011
TTTTGAACCTTAGGTCCTTCTTTATTTTAGAGCTATGTTTTTTCACAGCCCCTTTATTTCCACGCATAAATGCGCCAACAAAAAAGCCTATGCTTAAAACCACAGGTTTTTCATTTTTATTGTCATATTTTATTTTTTATAAACAGGCTTCTCCGCTCTGCATTTTCCGTCAGCACAAAAATCATCCGCACAGCAGCATATTTTCAAACAGATTCTCATACGTTTCCTCTAATTTTCCAACCGTTTCAATATAAGAGCCGCTTCCTGTGCTACTTTCTCCCAGCTTATAATAAATCTCTCCCGTTGCTTTATCCACAAGGAACAGACGCATGCCTTTGATAACCCAGAAGCTTGCGGTTTCATCCACGCATTGCAGCTTCTGAAATTCTGTCTGCATTTCGCCCACATACGGTGTTAGCTTCTGATAGCTCTCGCTTTTCTGAAACATCGGATAATAAAGCTGCAATTTTTCCTTTACATTCTGCACTGCTTCTTCCTTTGTGATTTTCTGCGCTCGGTTATCCAGATTGATACAGGGATTCCCCATCGGCATCACTTCCTGCATGCCATAGGTTACAGTCGCACCAAGCTGTGTCGCAAAAGCGCGCACCGGAACATAAATCTCGTTTTCCACGCAGATTGTCTTGCCGGAAAGTGCCGCATCCTTCACTTCTTCCCTTTGCAGACCCAACGCATCGCACAACGCCCCAAGCTCCATGAAGGCACGTCCGTTTTCAATGATGATATGCTCTGCAGACAGGCCGCCATTGATGATGAGAAATGTATGCTTTTCTCCATCCGTCAGCACAGCCTCCTGCCCGGAATCCGCCGTAAATTTGTATTTCCAGTCTCCCTTATCAAAATCACTGTTTTCCGTATCCACGCTGTTCCGATAGCAGGGTGTATGCACTTCCGCCGCCCATGCCTGCCCACAGAAAAGCTGTGAAAACAGAAGTCCGCAAGCCAACATCCTTCTTAAATTCTTCATTGAAAAACCCCCTTTTCTCCAATTAGACACGAATCCGCTTTTTTCTTTATTATAAAGCAGAAAGCACAAAAAGGGAATATGTAAATAAAATTGAAAAATACGCATGACATTCCTGCCATGCGTATCTCTCAGAATTTATGCTGCCATATTTTCCATGAAAATGCCGTAGCCCTTTGTCGGGTCTGCCAAAGTCACATGCGTCACTGCTCCCACAAGCTTTCCATCCTGCAAAATCGGCGAACCGCTCATGCCCTGCACAATGCCGCCTGTCAGCGCAAGCAGCCGTTCATCCATAATGCGGATATTCATATCCTTATGCTGTCTTCCGCCGTTCTTCTCCAGACTTTCGATTTCCATGGCATACGCCTGCACGCCCTTGCCCTCCAAATCGGAAAGCAGCACAGCCGCGCCCTTTTTTACCTCTGCCTTTGTGGCAACAGGATAGCTTTCACCTGCAAAAACGCCTGCCGCCGCCTTGCCATAAATGCCCGTTTCCGTATTTTTCTCGATTGCGGCAAGCTTCTCTTGCATCTCTACCTGCCCAATCAATTCACCGGCACCCCCCCTTTCCCCCTTCACAATTTCCGTCAGGGTGGTATCCACCACAGAGCCGCCATGAATCACCATCAGGTCATCCGTATCCACATCATACACACCATGCCCCAATGCGCCAAAGGTACCGTTTTCCGCGTCATAATACGTCACTGTGCCGATGCCTTGAATACTGTCCCGAATCCACGCGCCAATCTGGTAGGTCTGCGCGGTATTGCTCAGAACCGGTGTAATCTTCACCTCCTTTTGCCTGCCATTTCGCTCCAAACGCAGACAAATCGGTTTCCCCTCGCTCTGCTGAATGGTTTTCATAAACGCTTCCTTATTCTCCTGCTTCTCGCCGTTTGCCTGCAAAATGCGGTCTCCGGCTTTCAGAAGTCCCTTGCTGGGTTCATGGCTTTCGTTATCCGCTCCGACTACGCTGCCTGTTTCCAAAACCAGAAGCCCTTCTGTATCCATCGTTACGCCTACCGTTCTGCCGACAGGAATCAGCTTCCGCCGCTCCAACGCCTGTGCAGACTGTGGTACGCTTAACAGAATCGGAATGAAAACCGCAAAAAAAGGCAATACTGATAAAAAAATTTTTCTTATTTTCTGCTGCATCTTCTCCTCTCCCAACCATATTTTTTGGAACAATTTTTTGCTCCAACCTTACTTTCTCCGAAACCCAAAAGCGATATACCGCCCAAAAGCACCAGAAACATACAGGAGGTGACAATACTGCCGAAATCGTTGATTGGGAAATTTTTAATTTTCAACGGAAAACCCTGCGCTGCATCATACGAATTCTGCTCCGACAGGAATTCATATTCTGCGCCTTCTGCCCCTAAAACCATTGTCTTAGCATTCTTTGCAGCATAGTATTGATATTTGCTTTTTCAACAGCCTCTGCCGTAATCAAATCCGTCCTGCCGACCTCCTTCCCATGCAGCAAATAAATCAGTTCACCGACCTTCTCCCCTGCCGCAACCGGCGCATCCATGGCAGGCAAAAGCTCCGCTTTCGTTTCCCATTCACCGCCGATATCCTTTTTCAGAAGAATGGAAATCTCCTCCTGCACCACAGCCGAAACGCTGTCCTCCATGCCCTTCGTCACAGGAATACACCCCATTTCCTTCCCTGCGGGCAGTCCCTTTTCCGTGCTGTAATTGGCAAAGCCGTAATCCAGAAGCTTCATGGTTTCCTGAAAGCGCAGCTTGAAATCCGGCGCAGCCATCACAACGCCAATCAGGTGTAGCCCGTTGCGCTCCGCCGTACCGGAAAGACAATAAAGCGCCTTGCCCGTAGAGCCTGTTTTCAGCCCCGTTGCACCCTCATACCATTTGATCAGCTTATTCGTATTCGTTAAGCCAAATTCGGACTCCCCCTTGCGCGTTTTATGTATGATGGTATCCTGCCATGTGGTTGTGTATTTTTGAATTTCAGGGAATTTCGTCATCAGCTCCCGACTCATCAGCGCAATATCATACGCACTGGTTTCGTGTCCGTCCACATCCAGTCCGCAGGCATTGACAAAATGCGTTTCCTGCATCCCCAATTCCTCTGCCTTCCTGTTCATCCGCTCCACAAAGACCTCCTCACTGCCTGCCACAAACTCTGCCATGGCAACCGCCGCATCATTCGCAGATGCAATCGCGATACATTTCGTCAGCTCTGCGGCTGTCTGCGTTTCGCCCGACTCCAGAAAAACCTGTGAGCCACCCATACTCGCCGCATGCTCGCTCACCTGCACCGCTTCCTCCCATTCAAATTGTCCTGCCGCCTCCGCTTCGTAAATCAGCAATAATGTCATCACCTTTGTCACGCTGGCAGGCGGCATTGCCTCGTGACTGTTTTTTTCATATAAAATTGTTCCCGTGCCTGCGTCCATCAGCACCGCACTTTTACTTTTCAGCTGCAATGCATCCGTTTCCGCCGCAAAAGCAGACAGGCTGAACCCAAGCGACAGCACAGACATCAGCAGTATCGCCAATACTCCCTTCCAATTCTTCATCCGCCCATTCCTCCCAGATATTCTTATGGATACTCTATGCTTTTCCCCTCCGAAGTATGCAGACGGCGAAATTCTTAAGAGTTTTTTAAATTTGACTGATTTTTACAAAAGTCTGTAATTTTGTTGTATACTGTTGCTATAGCAGAAAAATATTTGTTATAATCTTACTATTGATGAAAAGAAAAGGAGGGTATTCTCTATGAAAAAGACAAAACATACTGTAGCCTTGGCTCTGGCGGCAATGCTGGCGTGCCAACCGCTTTCTGTTTATGCGGCAACCTTTGCCGATATGAATCAGGCTCCTTGGGCGGGTGCCGAAGCATCCATCAATAAGGCAGCAAGTCTGGGTCTGGTTGTTGGAGAAACCAGAAACGGCAAAACCTATTTCCGCCCCAGAGATTCTGTTTCTCTGTCCGAATCCTGCCAGCTGGCGTATAAGCTGCTGATACAGACAGGCAAGGCAAAGGCGGATGACAGCGTAACCCAGAAATGGACTCCCATCATGAATGCTTACGGCATCCAAAGCTGGGCATATCCTGCCGTTTCCTACTGCTTGGAAAACGGGATTCTGGCTACCTCTAACCTGAGCGGCTTCATGAAAAACGGCTCTAATCTGCCTGCCACAAGAGAACAGGCAGCAACCATCCTTGGGCGCACCTTAACAAAGGGGGTTTCTTCCTACACAGCAAATGAAACCACAACCACCTTCCTGGACAACAGCAGCATTTCCACAGAAGCGAAGCCCTATGTTGCCCTGCTGAAAAGGGTAGGCGTAGTCAATGGAGACAATTCCAATAAATTCAACCCCAAAAAGACACTGAACCGCACAGAAACCGCAGTTCTGGTAACAAACCTGTATGGTGTACTGGAAAAGGCAACCACACCGACCACACCCACAACTCCGACAACACCTACCAACCCGACCATCTCCACGCAGAAGGGTACGGTTGCGACCATGACAAATTTCTATGTCAATCTGAAGGACAGCGCAGCCTACTACATGCTGGCATCCGGCGGCACAACCATCACACTGAACGGTTCTTCTGCCACCATGAGCGATGTTGTAAAGCTATATAAGGCAGGCACCTCTATTGATGTTACCCTGACGCTCGACAGCAGCCTTCATATTACCAAGCTGGAGGCAACCTATAAGGAAACCAAGAAAACCAAAGGCAGCCTGACAAAGGTGAGATATAATAAAACGGATAAAGAAGGCTCTATCACGATTGATAAGGACAGCACCTACTCCTTTACCGACAAAGACGATGTAGATATCCGCATCGACAAAAAGAGCTATAGCCTGAAGGAATTGTACGACCTATTCACAAAGGCAGAGGATGACAAAGCAACCATTGAGGTCGAGGTTACCCTTGATAACAAAGGAAATCTGACAAAAATCACAGGCAGCACAAAGGAAAGCAGCAGCAGCGATTCCTTGAAGGGCAAAATCTCCGATATGAGCTATAATAAGTCCAAAGAAACAGGCTACATCAAGCTGAAAGGAAAAACCACAAAATATGAAATTGATGATACGGAATGATGTCGATATCTCCATTACCGACGGTTCCGATAAGATTAAAACATGGAAGGATTTCTATAATGCCTATAAGGACAAAAAGGTCATGAATGTTTCCGCTACCGTGAAAAATGATGAGGTTAAAAAAATCACAGGTAAGGTAACACAGGCAAAGGGCGAATATTCCAAGCACGGCACGGATTATATCAAAATTGAAGGCAAATACAGCAATAATGTCTCCCGCTATGATTTTGATAAAGATGATATTGATACCATCAAAGCAAATATCTCCGGCGCTCCCTATGTGAAAACACTGAAGGGTCTGATTGATGAAATTCTGAATGATTTTGGCAAGAGTGACAAGCTCGACCTTGTTCTCACACTGGATAAAAACGGAAATATTACAAAAATTTCCGGCGAATATAAATAATTTCGCCAAAACGTACTGACCATAAAGGGCAACACCTGCATGAAAAGGCGTTCAGACAAAAATCATAAAAGCAAAGGAATTTTCCTTTTTATGAGTCTGCGCTTTTGCGTGGACTCATTTTTTATAGGAGTATTATATGAAAAAAATACATTCGGCATTTGCGCCGTTTCTCGGCATCCTCCTTCTGCTTGCGGTCTGGTTTCTGCTTTGCCGCGCAGAGGTATTCAGTCCCTATCTTCTGCCGACACCACAAAAGGTGTTCGACAGCTTTCTGCGCATGCTTTTCTCCGGAGAATTGCTTCGGGATGTGCTGATTTCCTTTATCCGTATTCTGAAGGGCTTCTGTATTGCTTTTCTGCTTGCGTTTCTGCTGGGGATGTTCCGCACGCTCCTTCCTGCCGCAGAAAAATATTATGACGCAATCGTGCAGTTTTTCCGCAATGTACCGCCGCTGAGTCTGATTCCGCTTCTGATTCTCTGGTGCGGCATCGGGGAAACCACAAAAACCGTTATTATCGTGCTGGCATCCTTCTTCCCGATGTATCTGAACATCGTAAAAGGCTTTACGGGCTGTGACCAAAGGCTATTGGAGGTTGGGGATGCCTTCGGCTACACAAAATTTGAAAAATTCCGCTATATCCTCCTGCCCTATGCCTCCGCCGATATTCTCGTTGGGATGCGCATTGGCATGGGCTATAGCTGGCGTGCCATCATCGCGGCAGAAATGATTGCAGCCTCCAGCGGTATCGGGCATCTGATTCTGTTCGCACAGCAGCTGAGCCGCACCGATAAGGTGATTGTCGGCATTTTTGTGGTTGGGCTTGTCGGTCTGGCAACTGATAAATGCTTCGGCTTTTTGCTGAAAAAATTATTTAAGGGGAATGGTGAAAATGGCTGGAATTGAATTAAAGCATATACAGAAGGCATACACCGTGGACGGGCGGACGTTCCCTGTTTTAAAGGATATCTGCTTGCAGATTCCCGAAAACAGCATCACCGTCCTTCTTGGGAAAAGCGGCTGCGGCAAAACCACCCTGCTCCGCTTAGTGGGGGATTTGGAGGAGCCAAACGGCGGAGAAATTCACTTTGCGGTCACGCATAAAACCGCCTTTGTGTTTCAGGAGCCGCGGCTCATGCCTTGGCTGACTGTGTGGGATAATACTATTTTCGGACTGAAAAAGCACTCCTATGATACAGGAAAAATCCAAGCCCTGCTGGAAACGGTTGGTCTGGATGGCTTTCAGAGGGCCTATCCCCATCAGCTTTCGGGCGGAATGCAGCAAAGAACCGCCATCGCGCGTGCTTTGGCGTATGCGCCCTCCTTCCTTCTGATGGACGAGCCCTTTGCCGCATTGGATCATTTCACGCGCACACAGCTGCAGAAGGAGCTGATTCGCCTGCAAAAAAGTCAAAATACAGGAATTTTATTCGTCACCCACAGCATTGATGAGGCCCTGCTTCTGGGGCATAAAATTGCCTTTATTGAGGATGGATGCATCAAAAAGGAATTCCTTTTGGATACGGATTGCGAAAATCGGGATTTATTATCCAAGGAACTGATTGAACTGAAACGAGAAATTCTCGCACAGCTTCATTTATAAAAAACTGTCTTTAGGTTTCTGATCCGAGCGCACCTTTCGGCAGTTAAAATAAGCGTTTTATCATTTAAAATTTTTAGGAGGTATTACAAATGAAAAAAAGATTGATTGGCATGGCAATGGCAGCTGTTCTGGCTATGACGGCGCTGACAGGCTGCGGCACCGCAGGGGATACATCCTCTCTCGATTCGCTGACCTTCACCTATGTCACCTCTCCCCTGAACCTACCCTCTATCGTGGAAAAGGAGGAAGGCATTTTCACAAAAGCCTTTGCGGATGACGGCATCGAAGTGAAATATGCAGAAATCACCTCCGGCGCAGACCAGACACAGGCACTGGCAGCCGGAGATGTGCAGGTGCTGTATGCCGTTGGCGCAACCTCTGTCATTCTTTCTGCCGCAAATGATGCAGATATCAAGGTGCTGAATATGTATAGCCGCTCTCCCAAGGCATTCTGCATGTATTCCAAGGATGAAAGCATCAGCTCCCCTGAGGATTTGCGCGGCAAAACCATTGCAGGCCCTGTCGGCACAAATCTGCACGAGCTCTTGGCGGCATATCTTGCAACCGCGGATATGACAGTGGATGATGTAAACTTCGTGAATATGGGTATTCCCGAAGCAAAGGCAGGTCTGGAAGGCGGCAGTGTGGATGTGGCATTGCTGGCAGGTGCAGCCGCATATCAGACACAGCAGCAGGGCTATCACCTGATTACCGACGGCGAGGGCTTGATTAACGCCATCATTGCAGTAGCAGTCACAAATAAATTCTATGAAGCGCACCCCGAAATCATCGAAAGGCTGCAATCCGCGCAGGCAGAAATCGCAGACTTTATTCAGAACCACGAGCAGGAAGCCTACGAAATGGCAGCAGCGGAGCTGGATTTGGATGTGGATGCCGTAAAGGAAATGGCACAGTATTATGACTTCTCCACAGAGATTACTGCTGCGGATCAGGAGGGCTTCCAGCGCACCGCTGATTTTATGTATCAGGCAGGCATGATTGAAAAAGAGCTGGATGTAAATACATTATTTTAACTAAAGCAAACTCAGGATTCCACTTGGGACAGAGCGAAGTAATGCGCTCTTGCTTCCCGATTCCTTCCGCAATAAAAAAAGCGTCCAAGCTTGGACGCTTTTTTGTTGCTCCTCCTTCAGATGGACGAGCCTTGCTTCATGCCCCAGAAATTCATTATAGCGGAAGGACTCCCTTCTGCCGTTTTCCATCTGACAGTAAAAATGGTGGGGATATAATTCCAGCACCACGCCATGACGAATTTCCCGTGTAATATATGTATAATCCTTCAAAAGAGAACGCTCCTCAACAATAATAGACTTCCCCTTTTCCAATCCATACTTACCTGCAAGCTCCTTCAGCCATGTATTTTTCCACATTCTTCTTTCCTTCATCTCATACCCCTTTCGTATTACGGTTTATCCGTAATTATGCTTTAAAAAAATAAGTTATTCCTTTATCCGACACAATCATACTACGGTTTCACCGTATTTGTCAACGGTTTTTTCGTAATTATTCCAAAATATATTGCATTTCTACGATTTAACCGTATAATAAAAATAGGAAGGTGATTTTATGGACAACAGTAAAACCATACTGGCGAAAAATATCCGCTATCTCATGGAACAGAAGCAAAAAACAAGAACCGAGCTTTGCGAAGCACTGGATATAAAATATACCACCCTCAGTGATTGGGTAAACGGGAAAACCTATCCCCGCATAGATAAGCTGGAACGGCTTGCGGCATATTTCGGCATTGAAAAATCCGCACTCCTGGAGGATAGAGAGCATTTGCCGCCGGATGCCATTCCCTATACGCCACGCCAGACAAGGCCCATCCCCATTGTCGGCGTTGTCAACTGCGGTGTCCCCCTTCTTGCAGAAGAAAATATCGAGGGCTATATCGAAACACCCTTGGAGGATTTGAATAGCGGCGAGGAATATTTTTGGCTGCGTGCCAAAGGGGACAGCATGACGAATATCGGTATTCATCCCGGAGATTTTCTGCTCATCCGCAAGCAAAACGATGTCGATAGCGGCGATATTGCCGTTGTTTCCGTCAATGGAGACGATGCAACCCTCAAGCGTGTGATTAAAAAGGAAAACGCCCTTGTGCTGCAGCCCGAAAACCCTGCCTATGAAATGAAAATCCTCGTCGGCAAGGAAATGGAGGATGTTCATATCCGTGGGCGGCTGATGAAGCTGGAAAAACGCTTTTGACCAAAGCAACCCCTTTTCATACAAAAAGCAAGAGGTGATGGATGATGAAAACACGGGAAGAAATATTAGCCTATGCCCTCTCCTTTGCGGAGGTCTACACAGAATGTCCCTTTCGTGACCAAAATTGGCAGTTGGTTCGCCTAAAGGAAAACAAAAAAGCATTTCTCTGGATTTATGACCGAGGGGGATATCTCAATCTAAATGTAAAGGTAGCGCCTGAATGGCGTGAGTTCTGGCGGAACACCTATCCTGCCGTGGTTGCGGGCTATCATCAAAACAAAATGCACTGGAATACGATTATTCTGGACGGCACCATTCCCACGCAGGATATCAAACGCATGATTGCCGAAAGCTACGATTTGATTGCGGATAGTCCCACCAAGCGCATCTACGAGGCGGTCAAAAAAATCCCCAAAGGCTGTGTCGCAACCTATGGGATGATTGCAGCGCTGGCAGGTGACCCGAATATGGCGCGCGCGGTCGGCAATGCCCTGCATAAAAACCCGGACCCTGCAAATATCCCCTGCTATCGTGTTGTCAATGCAAAGGGGGAGCTTTCCGGTTCCTTTGCCTTCGGCGGAGAAGCTGCACAGGAAAAGCTGTTGCAGGCGGATGGCATTGAGGTGGTCAACGGAAGGGTCGATTTGGAAAAATATCAATGGAAATTCAAATAGGACGCAAAAAGGGTGTGATAAAATTTATCACACCCTTTTTACCGTCTTATTCTTCATCCAGCTTCAGTACAGACATAAATGCCTTCTGCGGCACCTCTACGCTGCCAATCTGACGCATACGCTTTTTCCCTTCCTTCTGCTTTTCGAGCAGCTTTTTCTTACGGGAAATATCACCGCCATAGCATTTTGCCAGAACATCCTTGCGCATTGCGCTGATGGTTTCTCTGGCGATAATCTTGCTGCCGATTGCTGCCTGAATCGGAATTTCAAACAGATGTCTGGGAATTTCCTTTTTCAGCTTTTCGCACATCTTTCTGCCACGCTCCGTTGCGGAATCCTTATGCACAATAAAGGACAGCGCATCCACAGGCTCCCTGTTTACCAGAATATCCAGCTTCACCAGCTCACTTTCCTGATAGCCCAGCAGGCTATAATCAAAGGAGGCATAGCCGCGGCTTCTGGATTTCAGCACATCGAAGAAATCGTAAATAATTTCATTCAACGGCATGTGATAGGTCAGCATCACACGGGAGGAATCCAGATATTCCATACTGATGTATTCGCCGCGCCGCTGCTGGCAAAGTTCCATAATCGGCCCGACATAATCCTTCGGGAGCATGATTTCCGCCTTCACAATCGGCTCCTCCATCTTCTCGATTCTGGCAGGATCGGGCATATTGCTCGGGTTAGATAAATCAAAGCTTGTCCCATCCGTCAGATATACCTTATAAATAACACTGGGGGCAGTTGTTACCAAGTCCAGATTATATTCTCTTTCCAGTCTTTCCTGAATGATTTCCAAATGCAGCAGTCCAAGGAAGCCGCAGCGGAACCCAAAGCCTAACGCAACAGAGGTTTCCGGCTCAAAGAACAGCGCCGCATCATTCAGCTGCAGCTTCTCCAGTGCATCGCGCAAATCGGGATATTTTGCCCCATCCACAGGGAAAATGCCGCAGTAAACCATCGGGTTTACCTTCTTATAGCCGGGCAGTGCCTCTGCGGTCGGGTTTTCCGCCAATGTAACCGTATCCCCCACGCGTGTATCGGATACCGTTTTGATGCTTGCCGTAAAATAGCCAACCATGCCGGCACTCAGCTCATCCACAGGCAGGAAACGCCCGGGACCGAAAATGCCAACCTCAACAACATCAAATTCCTTCCCTGTTGCCATCATTTTGACTCTGCTGCCCTTACGAATCGAGCCGTCAAACACACGCATCAGCACGATAACGCCGCGGTACTGGTCATATACAGAGTCGAACACCAACGCCTTCAGCGGCGCACTGACATCCCCCGCGGGCGCGGGAATATCTGTAATAATGCGTTCCAGAACCTCCTCGATATTGATACCGTTTTTCGCAGAAATTTCAGGGGCATCCTCCGCAGGAATCCCGATGATATCCTCAATTTCCTGCTTTGCCCATTTCGGGTTTGCGCTGGGCAGGTCAATTTTATTGATAACCGGAAGAATTTCCAGATTATTATCCAACGCCAGATAAACATTTGCCAGTGTCTGCGCTTCAATGCCCTGCGCCGCATCCACAATCAGCACCGCACCCTCACACGCCGCAAGGGAGCGGGATACCTCATAGTTGAAATCGACATGTCCGGGTGTATCAATCAGGTTAAACTGATATTCCTCCCCATCCTGCGCGCGGTAAATCAGACGAACCGCCTGCGATTTGATGGTGATTCCTCTTTCACGCTCCAGATCCATGTTATCCAAAACCTGCTCCTGCATTTCTCTATCTGTTAAAAGACCTGTTTTCTGAATCAGTCTGTCTGCCAATGTGGATTTGCCGTGGTCAATATGCGCCACAATGCAAAAATTCCGAATGTGTTTCTGTTTGTCCTGAGACATACGCTTCCTCCTTGCACAAAATTTGTTCTATCCATAATATCTTATTTTACCACATTCTTTGGGAGGAAGTCAAAAGAATCACATCTTTTCTTTTCATTCAGACCACCGCCGCTTACTCCAATTCCTCCAATGCCTCGCGTACTCTTTCGTATTCCCTTCTTACGGCATCATAATACTGCCCTGCTTCCGCAGGCAGCGCCTCCTTGCCGCGCAGCAGCTCCGTCATCGCGGAGCAAACCTCCGCCAGAGCAGAAAGGCTTAGGTTCAGTGCCATTCCCTTCAGCGTATGCACCGCACGAAATGCCTGCTCCGCCTCGGATTTTTCCACTGCCTCTGCCAGAAGCGTCATGCTGTTGTCACCCGGCAGCATTTTCAGAAATTTCCGAATCAGCACATCACTTTGCAGACGATTGATTGCATCTGTATAGTCTCCATCAACCTTCTGATAAAATTCATTTACCGTCATAAATACCCCTCCTTAAAAAATCACCGCGCGATTCTTTTCTTTCTTTGCCTCATATAAGGCGGCATCTGCCTTCTGAATTAAATCCGAAATCCGTCCCGAAGCATACACACCGCCAATACTGATGGTCAGCTTCAGCTCCGGATACTGCGCCACCTCAATCCCACGCACCGCTCGGCAGAGCTCCTCCAGCTTTCGTTCCAGAATCTGCTTCGGCATATTATCAAACAGCAGGAAAAACTCATCTCCACCATAGCGAATCAGTGCATCGTTGCTGCGCAGCATGGAGCGAATCGTCTGCGCCACATAATACAATGCCGCATCCCCTGCGGTATGCCCGAAGCGATCGTTGATTTTCTTGAAATTATCAATATCAATCATCGCCAGCGCATATTCTCCGCTCAGGTTACGCACCCGTTCATCATAATACCGGCGATTATATACTCTTGTTGCAGAATCCATATAAACCTGCCTGTTCCGCACAAGCAGCTGATTCAGAACGTGTTCGCTTTCTATGCCGTTGATATCCTCCGAACGAATCGGGTTCACACATTCCAGAGAATAGGACATTCCGTCTATCTCGATTGGCATTGCAAATACATAATAAACATCATTGCCAATCGGCTCCACCTTCGTCTGTATCTTTCCCATACGGACGGCATCCTGCGAAATACAGCGCTCACAGCGGCTCGACTTCCCCCAGAGGGCAAAGCAATCCTCGTTCTTCTGCACAAAATGACTCTCCTTTGTTGTAGAAACCTGCATACAGATTTCAGTGTCCACCAGCCGAACCGTTTCAAACATCGTCCGATATCCCTGCAGCACAGGGCCGACCTGCTTTTCCGTAATCCGAATCACATTTTCTCCACTCGCCAGAATGGGCAACAGCACCTGCTCCTGCAAAGCAGGCTTCGCTGCTTCGGCATTATACATCTGTATTCTCTTATAGTTTTCATCAATATCTATAATTTTTCCGAGCAGAGAGCTATAATGTCCCTCGCCGTCCCTCTTGCCCGAAACCAGAATGGCGGTCTGGCATTGTCTCGGCTTTCCGTTTAGCGCAATCTGTACCATAAACTCCAGCTGTGTCCGGTCAGTCGGCAGCTCCTGTAATTTCTCGGTAATCAGCGCAAGCGTCTTTTTCCCGAAAACGGAAAGAAAGGCTTCATTTTCCATCGGGTCAACAATCACATCCGGCAGTCCCGTCTGCTCCACTGCGCCCTTGGAAAGATGCAGAGAGGAAGGCTGTGCAGTATATTCAAACCACAGCTCTCCGCTGAGATTTGCGAAAAATTCTGCTTTTGTGTTGGCCTCCTCCAGCTGCTTTGTCATGCGCGCCGCAATGACATCCTGTCCACTGTAAAGCTCCTCCATCGTTTCATATACCTGCTCCGCACTCTGTCCCACAGGCTTTTTCTCCACGCCATGCCGCAGGGTCTCCGAAAGCTCATCCATACATTCAAGCAGGAGCGGATTCAAACTGCCACATTCGCCGTTATGCATCATAGCAAGTGCCGTATCATGCGAAAAGGCTTCTTTATAGCTGCGCTCATTCGTCAGCGCATCATAAGCATCCGCAACGGAAACCACCTGTGCCGCAATGGGAATATTATCCCCTGCCAGCCCGTCCGGATAGCCCTTGCCATCCCAACGCTCATGGTGCCAGCGGCAGATCATCGTGGCGTATTTCACCAGTTTTTCATTCTGATACACAGACATTCCCGAAATAATATCCGCACCAATCACCGTATGCCGTTTCACAATGGCAAATTCCTCCTCAGTCAGCTTGCCGGGCTTTGTCAGAATTTCCTCCGGAATCAGCAGTTTCCCGATATCATGCAGGCTTGCCGCCATGCAAATTACATCTATATCATCCGGATTCAGCGCATAACGGTTCGTTCGCTTCATCAGACAGTGCAGCAAAAGCCCCGTCACACGGCTTACGCCGGACATGTGCATCCCCTTTTCCCCGCAGCGCAGCCCCAAGGCATAGCCCAGAATCGATATCATAACCTCGTTGCTTTTTTCTCTGCGGAAAAACCAATCCGCAACCACGTCCATCAGCTGATGCTTTTTGGTATGCAGCAGGATTGTGTTGATGATGCGGCGACGAACGATGCCGGGTACAAAGGGACGGCTGATGTAGTCAGATGCACCCAGTTCAAATGCACGGTCGATGTAGGTATTGCTGGTTTCCGCGGAAATCATGATGGTGGGGATATCCTCAATCCAATGTCTGCGGTTCATTTCCTCCAGAACCTCAAATCCGTCCATCTCAGGCATCACAATATCCAGCAGCAATGCGGAAATCTGCGTGCCATAGCTCTGCAACGCAATGATGACTTCCTGCCCATTCGTTGCTTCAATCACTTCAAATTCCTGATCCAGTACATTTGCAAGAATTGCGCGGTTCATTTCAGAATCGTCTGCAATCAGCAGTTTTCTTCGTCTCATAAGGCGATCCTCTCCTGTCGTTCTGTCTTTTGTATCTCAAGCTCTGCCGCGAATTCTGCCCTTGAAATATTCAAAATTCCCCAAAAAGCTCCATTTAATGTGAATATTATAGCACATCTATATCTTATTGCCAACGAAAAACAGGAACATCAAGGCTGCTTCTGCTTTGCTGTTCCTGTTTGTGTTTCTTCTATATAAAATTATCAGCTGTTATTCTGCATCAAAGGCGTGCGCCGTTACGAAGGTTGCACCCCCATTGTCAATATAGGTCGTTTCTACCTCGCATTTCTGCTTCAGCTCCTGCATATCAAAATAGCGGGAAACCGTCTGCTTCTCTACCTTGTAGCTGTTTTTATCCATATCTAATGCCATCTGCTTTGCATCCGCATCGGAAAGCTTCTGCACGCCTGCCTTTGTGATATCAAAATCGGGATTCTTTTCCCCGATAAAGGTAATCAGCGCTGCTTTTTTATTGATACAGAGAACCCGATAGCCGAAATTCTTTGTCATAACGCCGTTTACATTCAGACGCATATCCAGCGTGATGAGGTTAGGCGTATTGCTGCCCTCTTCTGCTTCTGTGATAATAAAATCAACCGCCTTGAAGTCCTTGTCTACATTCTTCTGCATATAGACCTCCAGTGCTGCATAATCCTTCGAATCAGGGACATAGGGCACATCCTCCTCAATCACCTTCTGCTTCGCCCCTTCAACCAGAAAATCCTTTACGGATATGCTGACTCCCTCGTCATTCTGCTCGCCTGTGGAGAGCTGAATCCGATTCTTTTCGCTGTCCCATCCACAGGTGAAGTCCATAATCTCGACCAAATCGCGCAGCTTGAAATAATTATAACCGTCAATATTCAGGCAATTCATGTTTTCGTATTCCGTTGCGCCAACGAGAATGGTCTGCTTGCTTTGCTGTACGGCTTTTGCCTGCTTTGCCGCACTCAGATGCTGCAAATCCTGCGCAGCACTTTCCTTTGTCAGAGAAGCCTGCTTTTTCGCTTCGTTCCAATCGACACGATAGCCGAGGATTTTCCCCAAATCGCGCAGCATAAAATAATTATTATCCTGATACAGATACGCGGGGACAGCCTCCACCGTCTGCACGCCCTCTCCCGACTGCACGGAAAGCGTGTTTTTGGACGGCGTAACCGCAAGCCCTGCCGCAAGGGCACTTTGTGTAAAAATAAGCGTGCCTGCCATTGCCCCAACTACAACAAATTTTTTCTTCATCTGTCATACCTCCTTACGCAATACGTTTTCCCTTTACTTGCCCGAACTACCCTTCGGATAGCTTCATCTTATCAGGCATCTTAGCAAATTGCATCTGATTTGCATAAAATTTATAAAATTTTAAGAAATAACCGCAGCATGTATTTTTCTCTGTCGAGGCAGAGAAAAAGTGCCCCCCTTTCCCACCAGACGCTTTCTGGTTTTTGCAAAATACAGAAATTTCAGGTAAAATAGGAAAAAACATAATTAGAAAGGTGTTTGATATTCATGATACATGTACTTTTTATCTGCCACGGCAACATCTGCCGTTCCCCCATGGCGGAATATCTTTTCCGCGACATGGTAGAAAAACGCGGACTTTCCGCTCAATTCCACATTGCCTCCGCCGCAACGAGTCGCGAGGAAATCGGCAACGGAGTCTATCCCCCGGCAAAACGCAAGTTGGCATCTGTCGGCATTTCCTGCACCATGCACCACGCAAGGCAGGTGACGAAAGAGGATTATGCCGCTTATGACTATCTTTTGGTTGCGGAGCGGTACAACATTCCCAATTTAATGCGGCAAATCAAGGAGGATCCCGACCATAAGGTTTATCGTCTGCTGGATTTCAGCAGTCGCCCCAGAGATATTGCCGACCCTTGGTATACAGGAGATTTCGATATCACATATCATGATATTACAGAGGGTCTGGAGGGCTTTCTGGCATATCTGAAAAAAGAAAACAAGCTATAAGGAAAAGAGATAGAACAAAAACGTTCTATCTCTTTTCCTTTATTCCTTCCCATCAAACCGAATGACGGTTCCATATTTTATATTTCTTTCCTGAAGCTTCCGATCAATTTCCTGCTTCAATTCCTCATTCGGACGCTTTGCTTCATAAGGCACCATCAGGTCGAACACCAGATTTTTCTGCGCCTTACCGCCGACGATGCGGAAGCAGTGCATCGTCACCGCAGGGTCAATTTCATGTATAATCTCCTGTGTCACCTGCCGCATTTCATTCCATTCCGCATCATTCACCAAAATAGGATCATAATGAATCACCAAATGGACATTCAACTCTCGCAAAGCCCTGCTTTCTAACTCATCAATGATGTCGTGCCCCTCCAGAGAGTACAAATCCGCATTGACCTCTGCATGAATCGAAGCAAAGCATTTCCCCGGACCATAATCATGAATCAGCAAATCATGCACACCCAGAATTTCGTCCGGTGCTGTCACCAGTTCCTTGATTTTCTCAATTAAACCCGGTTGTGCCTGTTCACCAAGCAGAGGAGAAATCGTTTCTTTTACGATATTCACACCCGAATGGAGAATAAACACCGCAACCAGCAGACCGATGTAACCATCAATCTTAATACGGAACAGAAATCCCACGAAACACCCCAGCAGAACCGCCGCCGTTGTAATTACGTCATTGCGACTATCCACCGCGGTTGCCTCCAGAGTAAGAGAGTGAATCCGTTTCCCCAAGCTACCGAAAAAGAAGGACATCCACAGCTTTACCAAAATAGAGCCAACCAGAATGACAACTGTCAGCGCAGAAAAATCCACTGCCTCCGGATGAATGATCTTTTCCACAGAGGATTTCACCAACTCCACGCCGATAACCAGAATCAGCACTGCCACCATCAGCCCCGAAAGATATTCATATCTGGCGTGTCCATAGGGATGGTCTGCGTCCGCAGGCTGCTGTGCCAGACGAAAGCCAAGGAGCGTCACCACAGAGGAGGATGCATCCGAAAGGTTATTCACCGCATCGGCAACAATCGCAACTGAGCCGGACAGAAGCCCTGCCACAAGCTTGCCGAAAAACAGAAGCCCATTGCAGAAAATGCCGACCACGCCTGCCAGCTTGCCTACATCGGTACGCACCTGCGTATTCTCTACATCCGTATAATTTTTTACAAAAAGCCTTAACAAAAGCCCTGTCATACCCACTTCCCCCAATTTTTCATCTTCTTTTTTCATTAGGTTATCGTATAATCATATCACTTTGAAAAACGAATTACAACCAAAAACCATCGCAACTCTGCACAAAAAAGTCCCCTATTCCTTTTTCGGAACAGGGGAACTGTTTGATCGCTTTTCTCTTAGTCTTCTTTAAAGAAGTCCTTCATTTTTTTTGAAAAGGATTTTTTCTCCTCCTTAGGAGATTCTGCTTCTGTCGCTGTCTTAGGTGCCTCCCCATAGAACTGACGCAGCAAATCCTTCTGTCTCTCGCTCAAATCCGTAGGGATTTTCACCTTCAGCGTTACAATCTGGTTCCCTCTTACCTTCGGATTTCTCAGATTCGGCACACCCACTCCTCGCAGTGTTACCACCGTATCGGGCTGTGTACCGGGCTTGACGGTATATTTCTCCTCACCATCAATGGTCTTAATTGTAATTTCGCCGCCCAGTGCCGCCTGCACAAAGGTAATCGGTACATCACAATAAATATCATAGCCCTTACGCACAAATACGCGGTTCGGCTGTACATAAACCGTTACGAGCAAATCGCCATAGCCGCCGCCGTTTTCGCCGATTTCGCCCTTGCCTGCCAGACGAATGGTCTGCCCGTTATCAATACCCTTTGGTACGTTAACCTCGTATTTCTTTGTTTTACGCACCTTGCCGCTGCCATGGCAGGTATTGCAGGGGTCCTTCACAACCTTACCCGTACCGCCGCACTTGGAACAGGTTCTTACGGAGGTTACAGAGCCAAACATGGACTGCTGTATCACTCTCTCCTGCCCTGTCCCATGACAGGTCGGGCAGCTTTCGGGATGGCTGCCTGCCTTCGCGCCTGTGCCGTGGCAGGTTTCACATTCATCATAAATTGCAATAGAAATTTCTTTTTTGCAGCCAAAAACTGCCTCCTCAAAGGTCAGCTGAATGCTTACGTTTACATCCTTCCCGCGTCTGGGGCCGTTTCTTTTTGCTCCGCCGCCGCCAAAGCCGCCGAAGCCAAACATACTGCCGAAGATATCACCCAAATCGCCCATATCAAAGCCCTGACCGCTATAGAAGCCGCCGCCTCCCATGCCGCCCTGTTCAAAGGCCGCATGACCGAACTGGTCATACTGCGCGCGCTTCTGGCTGTCGCTCAGAACCTCATACGCTTCGTTGACCTCCTTGAATTTTTCTTCTGCATCTTTATCCCCGGGATTCTGGTCAGGATGGTATTTTACTGCCATCTTACGGTAAGCCTTTTTCAGCTCCGCATCTGTGGCATCCTTCTTTACGCCCAGTACCTCATAATAATCTCTTTTATTTGCCAACTCACTCACCACCTTGCCGGGGTTCTTCCCCTATGCTATCTTAACAGCAAAGCAGGATGCCCTGCCCTGTCGGTAGGCACCCTTGCTTTTTGTTTGTTTCTGTCAATTAGATTTCTTTCCCGTCACCGTCTACCACATCGGAGTCGCCGCCCTGTGCAGCTTCGCCCTGTGCAGCCTGTGCCTGCTGATACAGCTTTTCGGAAAGCTTGTAGAATTCCTGCTTCAGGCTTTCTGTTGCAGCCTTTACATTTTCTGTATCTGTATCTGTCATTGTTTCGGGTGCCAGATCCTTTACCGTATCCTTCAGCTTTGTCAGCTCTGCTTCTACTGTGGATTTATCAGCACCATCCAGCTTATCGCCCAACTCTTCGATTGCCTTTTCTGTCTGGAAAATCAGAGAGTCTGCTTCGTTTTTCGCATCGATTGCTTCTTTTCTCTTTCTGTCGGCTTCTGCGAACTGCTCTGCCTCTTTGACAGCCTTATCGATTTCATCCTCACTCAAGTTAGAGCCTGCTGTGATTGTGATTTTCTGTTCTTTGCCTGTACCCAAATCCTTAGCAGATACGTTTACAATACCGTTTGCATCAATATCGAAGGTTACTTCAATCTGAGGCACACCTCTTCTTGCGGGAGCGATACCGTCCAGCTTGAACTGACCCAGTGTCTTGTTATCCTTTGCCAGAGGTCTTTCCCCCTGTACAACATGGATATCAACAGCTGTCTGGTTATCCTCTGCGGTAGAGAAGATCTGTTTTTTATTTGTAGGGATGGTTGTGTTTCTGTCAATCAGCTTTGTTGCAACACCACCCAGAGTTTCAATACCCAGAGACAGAGGCGTTACATCCAGCAGCAGGATAGAGCCTGCGCCCTCATCGCCTGCCATCTTACCACCCTGAATTGCTGCACCGACTGCAACACATTCATCGGGGTTGATGCCCTTGAAGGGCTCCTTGCCTGTGTATTTCTTTACTGCATCCTGTACGGCAGGGATTCTTGTGGAACCGCCAACCAGCAGAACCTTATCGATTTCGCCTGTGGACAGACCTGCATCAGCCAGTGCCTGTTTTACGGGGCCCATGGTGCTTTCTACCAGGTCATGTGTCAGTTCGTCAAATTTTGCTCTTGTCAGTGTGATATCCAGATGCTTAGGGCCATCCTGATTCATTGTGATGAAAGGCAGGTTGATGTTTGTGGAGGTTACTGTGGACAGCTCCTTTTTCGCCTTTTCTGCTGCTTCTTTCAGTCTCTGCATTGCCATTTTATCCTTAGACAAATCCATGCCTTCTGCTTTCTTGAATTCATCTACCAGGAAGTTAATCACTCTCTGGTCGAAGTCATCGCCGCCCAGATGTGTGTTACCGTTTGTAGCCAGAACCTCGATAACACCGTCACCGATTTCGATGATGGAAACGTCGAAGGTACCGCCGCCCAAGTCATAAACCATGATTTTCTGTTCGTTTTCGTTATCCAGACCGTATGCCAGTGCTGCGGATGTGGGTTCGTTGATGATACGCTTTACATCCAGACCTGCAATTTTGCCGGCATCCTTTGTTGCCTGTCTCTGAGAGTCATTGAAGTAAGCAGGAACAGTAATAACTGCCTCTGTTACGGTTTCGCCCAGATAAGCTTCTGCGTCTGCTTTCAGCTTCTGCAGAATCATAGCGGAGATTTCCTGAGGAGAATATGCCTTGCCTTCAATGTTTACCTTATAATTTTCACCCATGTGGCTCTTGATGGAAGAAATAGTGTTGTCAGGGTTTGTAATTGCCTGACGTTTTGCTGTTTCACCAATCAGTCTTTCGCCGTTTTTTGCAAAGCCGACAACAGAGGGTGTCGTTCTTGCACCGTCGCTGTTTACGATAACAACAGGCTGACCGCCTTCCATTACTGCTACACAAGAGTTTGTTGTACCTAAGTCAATACCAATAATTTTTCCCATAATCAATTCCTCCTAAAAGAACATTGTTCATTTTTATTTTGTACTCAGTTTGCCACCTTAACCATACTGTGGCGAATCACCTTATCTTTATACTTATAGCCCTTCAGCATTTCCAGAATGACTTCGTTTTCACCATAGCTTTCATCATCCTCATGCGCAACTGCCGCGTGCAGGTTGGGGTCGAATTTCTCGCCCAGTGCCTTGATTTCCTCCACGCCCATGCTGTGCAGAATTTCTCGGAACTGCACCAGAGTCATTTTCACACCCTTGAAGAAAGCATCGTCCGCATCGACCTTTCCTTCCTGTACCGCAACGGCACGTTCCAGATTGTCGATAACTGTCAGAAGCTTTTCAATGGTACTTCTTACGCCGTCATCATACATCACGGCTTTTTCTTTTATTGTACGCTTACGGAAGTTATCAAATTCCGCCAGTGTTCTTTGATATTTGTCCAGATTATCCGCAGCCTGCTGTTCCAGCTTCGCGATTTTTTCTGCCGTTTCATCCACAGCATCCGGAATCTCTTCTGCCTGAACTGCCTCAGCTTCCGCTGCTTCCGCTGCTTCTGCCGTCGTCTGCTGTTCCTCCAGAGCTTCGTCTTTTTTCATTTCTTCCACGTTGTTCCCTCATTTCTAAGTATTTTTATGGTTCCCATCGGATAGATTCCGCAATACTTTTTCAATGCTCTGCACCATTCCATTCAATACGGAAATAACCTGTGAATAATCCATTCGGGTTGGACCGACAATGCCAATGGTACCTCTTGTATTATCCCCCATTTTATACGTCGCTGTGATTACACTGCAATCCTGCATGCCCTGCACGCTGTTCTCACTGCCGATCATAATCTGGATATCATTGCCGGAGCTTTCCTTCAGCATCGTTACCAGCTGATCCTTTTCCTCCAAGGTCTGAATCAGAGATTTTGCCTTCTGGATATCCGAAAATTCGGGAAACGCCAGCATATTCTTGGCACCGCTCATGTGAACCTGTACCTTTTCCGCCGACCGCATCGTAATTTCAATCGCTTTGAGAATCGGCTGCAATAATTCCTGATACTCCTTCAACTCTGCCTGCAGCTTGCTGACCACCGCGCCATCAATTTCATTCAGCGCGCAGCCCTGTAGCACGTTGTTCAGGCAACAGCCCATATAGAAGATTTTTTCCTCCGTTGGTGCGCTGTCCATCTTGATGACATGGTTCTTAATGAAGTTGTCACCCGTTGCGATGATGAGCAGCACGGAACTGCTGTCAAACGGGAGCAGGCGAATCTGTTTGATTCTCGTTCTCTGCCCGACAGGCTCCGAAACAAAGGTTGTGTAATTTGTCAGCAGGGACAAAGCCTTTGCGGATTCCTCCATCAGATAGTCAATCTGATTGATATCTCGCGCGACCACGCTTTGCAGATATTTCTTTTCCTCCGGCTTCAGCTCCTTCTGCTGCATCAGATGGTCTACATAGAGCCTGTAGCCCATATCGGAAGGAATTCTGCCGCTGGATGCGTGCGGCTGTAAAATCAGCCCCATTTCCTCCAGATCGCTCATTTCATTCCGAATCGTTGCAGAGCTGATACCTAAGTTGTATTTCTTTGCAATGGTTCTGGAACCGACGGGCTCCGCCGTTTCAATGTAATCATTGATAATGGCCTGCAAAATCTGTATCTTTCTGTCACTTAATGCCATACCGTCGCCTCCTTTTTCTTTTATTAGCACTCGTTTGGCCTGAGTGCTAACTTCTGTATATAAAGATAGCACTAGCCACCGAAGATGTCAAGTGCTAATCTGAAAATTTTTATGGTTTTTGAAAATGTTTACAATTCATTCATATTCTTTCATAAAAGGAACCGCTCAAACACCGCATTGCTCACATCAATCCCCCTTCTGCTCAGTCGCACACCGCTTTCGTCGCGCAAAAGCAGTCCCAGCTCTGTCAGCTCCTGTAATTCCTTCCCGTAAACAGCGTCCATTTCCTTCCCGAATCGCTGTCGGAATCGCGCAAACGAAACGCCCTCCGTCAGCCGCAGCCCCAGAAACATAAATTCCGCCAACGCATCCGTTTCTGTAATCAGCTCTGTATCCTCTCTGAATAAGGAAGTATCTCCTTTCGCAGAAATATATTTTTGCAAATCATAGCTGTTGTGAAAGCGCTCTCCATCCATGTAAGAATGTGCGCCCAAGCCCATTCCAAGGTATTCCTCCGCCTGCCAGTAAATGCGATTGTGACGGCTCTGTCTGCCCGCCTTTGCGAAATTGGAAATTTCATACTGTCCATACCCCCACTCCGCAAGGGTGTCCACTGTCCAGTGGTACATTTCTCTGTCCAGCTCCTCCGATACCAATTCCAGCTTTCCTGCGCGGTAGCTTTCATAAAACGGCGTACCTTCCTCTATAATCAGGCTGTAGGCAGAAATATGCTCCGGTTCCAATGCCGCAATCTGCCGCACTGTTTCCTGCCATTGTGCCATGCTTTGCCCCGGCAATGCAAACATCAAATCCACATTCACATGCTCAAAGCCTGCCTGCCGCACCGCATGATAGTTTTCCAGAAATTCCTCTATCGTGTGGATTCTGCCCAGCCTACGCAGAATGGAATTCTGCCATGCCTGCACGCCCATGCTCAGGCGGTTAAAGCCCATCTGCTTTAAGGCAGCCGCCATCTCATAGCTCAGCGTTCCCGGGTTCGCCTCTGTGGTCAGCTCTGCATCTGCCGTAACCCGAAAGCTTTCCCAAATCGCCTGCATCAGCTGTTCCAGCATAGGAATTTCCAGTGCTGTTGGCGTTCCGCCGCCAAAAAATACCGAAACAACCTCACGATTTTTATACCGCTTGCCCTGCGCTCGAATTTCTGCCGTCAGCGCATCTACATACATCTGCATCTGTCCTTCCCTTCCTGCCCACGAGGGAAAATCACAGTAAAGGCACTTTTGCCTGCAAAAAGGGATATGAATATATAAACCGATGGATTCCATGCGTTTTCTCCTCCTCTCATTCTTCAAATGATATCATGCGCGCCGCGCTTTTTCAATCAAAGAACACTTCTCTGTATACAGACGTTGCATTTTCTTCCTTCTTCTGCTATACTGTTTAAGATAACCTTTGGAGATGTACCCAAGTGGCTGAAGGGACTGGTCTCGAAAACCGGCAGGCGGGCGCAAACCCGTGCGTGGGTTCAAATCCCACCATCTCCGTAGAAATAAGTCAGTAGTTGATTTTCAACTGCTGGCTTTTTTATTTGATTATTACCAATCATAACCACCAGTAAACTGGTGGTTATGATTCAACTATAAATTAACTCCGCCATATCTAAACTCTTGTCCCATAAGGATACCTTCAATCAAATTCTCTTTCTAATGTTATTGTAGTCTGTTTATATCCTTATGTGAAGTTTGTCGATTGTTTTGCATTTAGGGCATCTATGATTTGCTGATAAACTTTTCTGGAGGGTCGACGATTTCCTTTTTCTATCTGATAGTAATAGCTTGCCTTCAAGCCAACAAGCTCGGCAAACTCACGCTGATTCAGTTTTATTTCTTCTCTGATCGCCTTCAAAGCCTCTGTATAAGGCGATGCAATGAACGCAGCAATGAACCACAGAGAAGCGACGCATCAATTTTCAGCCGTTCTAAGAGCCTCACAGCGGTATCATATTGTATCGGCGCAAGCCCCTGCTCATATTTCAGCAGAGTTGCCTGAACAATGCCTACCTGCTCGGCAAGTTGTCTGGTCGTAAGATTATTTCGTAGCCGATAATAACGCAGATACTCTCCCGGTTGATTGCCTTTTGGTCTTTTCTCAAATGGCAATGTCAGATGACGGCGCAGCTTTCCATGACGGGATTGATACAACAATGTGTGATTGAAAATATCATTGCAAAAACTATATGATATTCACAACGATATTTAGAATGTGCCATGCTTTTTATTTCGTTCTTCATTTGTTAAAAACCTCCTTGTTGTCTTTAGTAATGCGGTCGCCAAACCACTACTATTTTACAACAAGGAGGTTCTAAAGTTTTTATCTTCCCCCAGTAAAACTAGGGGTTTATTTCCACGCATAAATGCGCCAAAAAAAGCGACTGATATACCAGTCGCTTTTTCCATCTGTTTTATTTTAATTCTGTAAAAACAAGCATTTCTTGAATTTTCAATTACGATGTGTAATCTCTTATTTTAGATGATCAAAGGGAATATTGTCTCCTGTATATTTGATATTATCTATGTATTCTTTCCAAACAGTCCACCATTTTTTATCATGATTTTCGTCTTTGAACCATTTTTCATTGACTTTAATTGCACCAATGCCAACCACCATGCCTTCTTTTACATCGGCATTGGATACAGGCATCCCGACTTTCACAGAAGATCCCGGAATCGTCTGAATGCAATACATGCAAGTGATATCCGGAACAGTCATCAAAGGTGTGAATGTACCCTTCTCTCCTTTGGAAACCAGCAGGTTTTCATTCTGGAAATCTACTTTATAGTCAGCACCATCCTCCCCTTTCACCAGAACATAGCCATAGTCAAAGCCGCCGGACATATCTGTAAATACCTTTTCCACCTTACCCTTACCAATGACTTTCGCTTCCACAGTTCCTTTCTCTGCCAATGTTTCCAGAAGCATCGTCTTATCTGCTGTATTTCTGAAAACCTTTCCGACTTCTTCAACTAACGTAATGGAGCCATCAACAATCCTGTCACGAATATCCTCTTTGGATACCATCCAACCGGACAAGCCGGATTTCATACCGAACTCAATGCATACATCTCTTCCCAATTTTTCTGCCAAAGGCGCATTATAAGGATCTGCCAATTCGATGGTGATTTTATCATTCACATCATTTGCCATTGCCAAAGGAGATGTTGCACATCCGTTTACATGAAGTAGCAATGTTTCCAGCGCAGGCACTGCACGCCCCGCACCGTCAGCATCTATAAAAGGAATTCCTTTTACCAAGGAGATCAGCATAGGAACAAAGGTATTGAAGCCGCCCAATTCCACCGGGATGCTATATTTTAAATTTTTGCCTTCTCTTTTTGCCATTTCCTGAAGCAATTCAAAGGCGTTGATGGCATATTGAGAAAAGTCTACTCCTACAATGGCCTGAGGAGAACCCATGCCCGCAGTCACTGCCGCATATTCCCCTTCCAGCATTTCGTCATATGTAATCAGTTCCAGTTCAGGCGCTTTGTCCGGATGCGCCTTTTTATAGGATTCCAGCATATCCAAGCCACTCTGCAAAGAGCCGCCGCCACCGCCGCCAAGAAGTGTGGCACCCCAAATCACATTGATTAAAGCTTCTTCGTTTAACTTTCTGATCATACTCATTTCCTCCTTTTTTTATTTCATGTTTTCATAAATATGGTTTCCTTTATCCAGAATCATCACATCGTCCACCCATACCGTAGGCGCGTTGATGATACAGTCATAATGAATATTGGAATCTCTTGTGCCGCCAAAGGACAGGTTCATGCCAAAAGCAATATGAATGGTCCCCCAAACCTTTTCATCCACAAGCGGATGCCCGATTATTTTTGCTCCCGGGTTGGTGCCAATGCCAAACTCCGCAATGCCTCTGGCGTTTTCATCCTTGTCCGCCAGAAAATCCGTCAGCATTTTCGCACTTTCCCCACCCGAAATATCGGTAATCATCCCATCTTTTAATATCAGTGTAATATCATCTTTCACCAACCCGACATAAGCGATACATCCATCAACAACGATCCTTCCTGTACCGATATGCTCCACAGGCGCAAAATACGCTTCCCCGGCCGGCAGATTCCCCAAAGCGCCTTTTTGTGTCAAATCTCCGGTATCCGCATGGCAAACCCTGCCTTCCGCAGAAAATGTAATATCCGTTCCTTTCTCCGTCACGACACGGACTGTTTTTGCTTTTGTCAGCATATCCGCCAACTGTTCGCTGACTTTTTTGATAAAAGGATAGTCCGCGTTCAGATATCCTTCCGCGATCTCTGTTGTCATCATAGGCATAGATGCCACTCTTGCTCCCTTTTCTGTTGCTTCAATCCGGGCTTTTACATGGGAATAGCTCATGGAAGTCAACAAAAACTCCACATCAGCCGCTGCCATCGCTGCTGCTACCGGTGCCGGTGGTTCTCCTTTGGTCTGCGCAGGCGCTTCCACAAAACTTGTTTCAATGCCGCAGGCACGTCCCGCTTCTGCAAAAGCATATCCCAATTCAAATGTTTTTTCGTCAGCTACGATCAGCAGTTTTTCCTCCGGCTTCGTTCCCATGCAGTTTAAAATCAGCTTTTTTGCCGCTTCCACAATTTTCTTGTTTCCTTCCATCTTCATTCCTCCTTTATGGTTGATTAAGCAGAAACACTTTCCTCCGCTTCTTCCACAGACATTTTCCCTTTCCCTGCCATACCGGTTTTCCCAAAAATTCCATTCAGCACCACATACGCAATACAGCAAACGATGATACCATCCAACGCAGGACTGAAGAAGCTGAATTTTAAAGCTACAATAGAACCAACGGCCCATGCAAGGATGCCATTCCAGTTGAACCCTCTAACAGGATACCAATTTTCCGGTTTCCCTTTCCCAACGATCCAATAATCGGCGATCATTACCCCCGCAATCGGCGGCACGAAGCTGGAAAGCACTGTAATGAAAGCAGAAAGGGCATCTGCCAGACCCGCAATGGCAATCAAAGTACCAATGGCACCGCAGAGCATAGTAACCAAAGGCCGTCTTTCATCCTTTAAGCTGAATACCTTCATTGCCGCCAATCCGGAGGTATAGGCGTTGCTGGTATTCGTGGTCCATGTGGCAAGAATCAATACCAGCATACTGATGACAGGCAATCCCATACTTGCAAAAACACCGGTAATATCGTAATTGCCCGTGGACATTGCCATGACCGCGCCTACAGTAATCATCATCACCGCCGCCGGCAAAACTCCGATAAACGTAGCCTTTACGGCATCCTTCCTGCTTTTGGCGTATCTCGCATAGTCACAGTTGATTACAGTTCCCACTGCAAACAGCCCAATTACGGTAGAAATCGCCGCACTCATGGGCAAGGGTGTTTCCGGCATCAGTGCCATCATTGCAGTTAAGCCCATATCCGAACCGGCATGGTAAGCGCCATAAATACAAAGCACAACCAGCGCAGGAACTGCGATGTAGTTCAAAATTTTCATCATGGTAAATCCATAAACAGCCGTAATCAGCATCACAGCGCCCCAAATGATGCAGGAAACCCAGAAATGGACATTGATGCCTACCAGCGCCATCAGCGTATTGAAGGCCGTGGCACAGGTTGCTGTCTGTACGCCGAACCATCCCATTTGCGCAACGAACACAACCAAGCTGGTCAGCAGAGAGGAGCCTCTATCCCCAAAAGCCTTTGTTGCGCACATAGCAGAAGGCAGTCCTAAATCCGTTGCCTGCATCCCTGTCAGAACCATAACGAAGCTGCAAATAAAAAATCCAATAAATGCCGCCAAAACAATATTGGATAATGTCATTGATACGGAAAACAGCCCGCCTACCAGCAGCATAGGAATGCAGATCATAGTACCAATCCATAAAAAAGCAATGCTAATCCAGCTTTGGCGTTCCGCCTCAGAAACACGGCTCATAGCGCGACTTTCCATTTTTGAGCTTTTCTTGCTTTCCTGATCCATATACATACCTCCTTTTTTTCGCACTCGGTTAACCTTATCCATATTGTAGTTTCTACGCAGTCATTTGTATTCGTCCCAAAGGCTGAAATAAAACGTGAATCTTTGTCTTTTCAGATAAATTGCGGATAAAAAAAGCATGAATTTTCTCTATCATAAAGAAAATTCATGCTTAAAGCTTTATTTTTTAATTTTCTCATTTCAATTCAATACCTATGTAAGCCTCTTTAATGCAACAGCCAAATACAGATAATACGCTCCCGGCATCATATCCATATCATATCCCAACCTCTGCTTAATCTTATTTAAACGGTATTTTACCGTACTGTCGTGCAGATACAGCAATCCGGCAGTGGCAGAAATACTACGATTTGCGTCCAATAAATATACAGAAAGGGTATCTATCATGCCCCTTTCGTCCTTTTGTCCCATCAAGGCAAAAAGGCTTTGCTGATAGCGCTCTATGGCATTTTCTCCCTTTTCCATGATTCGCAGACATTCCAAAGCAAATTCCAGCTCTCCTTCCGTAAATACCTTTTTTGCCGGATACAGCTTGCAAATGGTTTCAAAGCTATCCTCAATCATACGATAAGCGCTTCTGACAGCCTTTGTGGAATCCATTCCGCCGCACCATATAAGAATTTCATCAGGCTCCCCGAACTGCTCCATAAAGGTTTCCGCCAAAGGCGTTTCCATCTCAGGAAAAGGTGCATCATCCATAAAGGCTACCACACCATTATCAAAGGTGTCCACCAATACATTCTTCCCGTTTTCTTTTAAAAAGCATTGGATTTTCTTCTTTTGCCGCTCCAAAGCAGCTGCGAGCTCCTCCTGTCTTTCTGCCGATTTTCTCCGAGATTTCAGCACCCACATGACACGAATCCTTTTCAGGTCAATAAAATATTTCTTGGCAATGCGATTCATTGTCAAGGGCTGGTCATTGATGATGGCACGCACCAATTCATCCTCCGTTTCCGTTTCAAAGTCATACCTCCAGATACTGCTGAACATTTGTATCACCTCTATGGCCTGCCAGAAGCTAAATTCATTCAGCAGCATCCCTTCATCCAACGCCACCAGCTGAAGGCTTTTTTGATATTGTGTATCAAATTTTTGCTGGAACAGGCGAAAGGCATGGTCTTTTTCCTCTGATTGGAAAAAAGAACATTCTCGCTTTGGTGCATGCCTTTTTCTGTATCGCATCATGCTGTCAAATATTTTTTTGGAGCCAATAGGCCAGCTGGCATAGCCGTTTTCTGTGCCGTCATAGCTGAGCAGCAAAAAGGAGCATCGCAGTCTATCGCTCAAAAGTCGGAGCACGCTTTCAATATTGCGCTGCCGCTCCCGCATTTTTGCAATCTGCTCTAAAATATTTTTCACATAATAGGTCTCCTTCTGCTGATCCGAAAAAATCAGCTGCAAAACCTCTGTAATCACTTCACTGTATCTCAAATAATACGCCTTTTCCGGCATTACAATCAGCGGAAAGCCCAATTCATCCGCAGTTTCAATCAACGCAGGGTGAAGCTCCGGCAAAAAGCACCCGACATAATATAAAACGACCCCCGCTTCTCCAACCTCATGCAGGCGGCGCAACGCCTCGCATTGATCCTCTATATTATCCTTTACTGAAATAAAACCGGTCAAAATCAGCTCGTTTCCCAAAAAGTATTCCTCCGCCAAAGCATATCTTTTTGCATATTCCAATACAGAAACTGTCGTAACAAATTTGTTAAGCCCTTTATGCCCTGCCACAACCTTCGCTTCTCTCAAGGACGGCAGCCTTAAGCAGTCAGAAACCGTAATCGCCATAGTATCCCTCCTTTTTGCCGGTTTACCCATATTCTATGGGTATTTTCAAATGCTGTCAAACCGATCTCCTCGGCCTGCCTATATTTTCATTATACCCTTTTATCGTCATTTTTCCTAATTTTTCTTCCTTTTTTTGTCTTTTTTAACTGTTTTTTCTCTCTTTTGATAATTCTTATCATTTTTCCATAATTTACTTGCTAACGATAATAAGTATTTGTTATGATATAGATGTAATAAAGGTTTATTATAACTACGCGACAAAATCGTCATTCTGCTGCTAAAATGCGCGGCGGAAAAAAGGAGGTAGATGCAGGCTATAGAGCAAAAAACCGAAGCATTCCAGCAACCTTATCAATCGATTACAAAGAAAATGGAGGAACAAGACTATGAGAAAAAAATTTCTCAGTGCCCTGCTGCTCTGCTGTATGGTGCTGACGCTGCTGCCTACCGCCGCCCTTGCCGACGGTGATGTGGCGCTTACCGGCACGGTGAACATCATCGGTGAACTGAAATACGGCAAGAAAATTTACTTCAACGTGACCGACAGCAACGAAGACGGCGGTCTACGCTGCAAGTGGTATCGTGAAGGCAAGACAGAACCCCTCAGCGATGTCATTGAATATGAGCTGACGCAGGCGGATATCGGCAAGGAAATCACCTGCGTGGTGAGCGGCACCACAAAGACCGGCACGATTTAGACAACCGTGGGACCCGTCGAGAAGGCGGACGGCCCCGCCGCGCCTGTCATCGAGGTGCGTGCCAAGTCGGATACGGAAATTTTAGTAACAGAAGGCAGTGGATGGGAGTATTCCATAGACAACGGGGCAAACTGGCAGAAAAGCCGCCAGTTCAAAAATCTGCAGTCCGGCACGCAATACACCATCATTGCCCGTGTGAAGGAAACAGCCACCCACAAGCCCAGCGCGAACAGCGAGCCTCTTAAAGTTACCACGATGCATCTTTCCATCTCGAAGGAGTTGGAGAAACAGCTTCGAGTCGTTGCAAATGCCTACGAAGGGGAATATGACGGCATGGAGCATGAGGCGGTCATCGTGGATAAGGATAAGATGCCCGATGGCTGGCGCATCGCGGGCTACACCACAGATGAGGGAAGTAGCTACAGAGACAGCATGCCAACAATCAAGAATGTGGGCACTCTGAGGGTAGGCATCAAGTTTGTCCACCCGGACTATTTAATGAACATCACCCACTACTACACTGCCGAGGTCACGCCCAAGCCCCCGATTACAAAGATTACAGAGGAGGATCTTGCGGGAATCGAAATTCCCACCCTTGTCACCGTTAGGTGCGAAACAACCGGCGATAGCAAGGCATACGGGTGGATTCCCGGCGGCTTTGACCTGAACAAAACAGAGTTCCGCATGGAAGGCGATGTTTGGAAGGCCATCGTCCACCTCGATGTGAACGCTTACCAGAACAAGTATGATGCGGACACCGGCAAAACGCACCAACGTATAAATGTACAGAGCAACCTCATAACGACCCTCACCTTAAAATATGTCGACGGCAAGTGGGAGCCGGAGGGCATTCTTCCGAATTGGACCATTTTGGTGAAATGCGACAGCAATCATCCGCAGGAGTACACCATCACCTTCGATGGCAATGGCGGCACGCTCTCCGCTACCACCATGAAAACCGTTAACCAAAAGCTGCCCAAGCTGCCCACAGCCACCCACAGCGGCAGATACAGCTTTGACGGCTGGTACACCGCGGCAAGCGGCGGCACGATGATTACGACCGATACTGTATTCCATAAGAACGACATCGTGTACGCCCACTGGACGTATACCGGCAGCAGTGGCGGCAGCAGCAGCGGTCGCACCTACCATACCATCAAGGCAAGCTCTGATTCGAACGGCTCTATCTCTCCCTCCGAACGGGTCTCCGTCCGTCACGGAAGGGATCAATCCTTCACCATCACCCCGAACAAGGGCTACGAAATAGCCAAGGTGCTGGTAGATGGCAAGAGTGTAGGCGCAGTGGAATCCTACACCTTCAAGAGTGTTACGAAGAATCATACCATCGAGGCAATCTTCATGAAGGTCGACGACAACAAGCCCATGCCCGACACATTCATGGATGTGCCGAAGGGCAGCTACTATGAGAAAGCAGTTGACTGGGCGGTTAAAAATGGAATCACCGCCGGCACAGGCGATAATTACTTCATGCCGGACGGCATTTGTACCCGCGCACAGGCTGTGACCTTCCTGTGGAGGGTTGCCGGAAGCCCCACGCCCAAGACAGAAGTAATGCCCTTTGAGGATGTACCGGAGGGCAGCTACTATTACGAGGCTGTCCTGTGGGCTACGGAGAACGAGATTACCGTTGGCACAAGCGCAACAACCTTCAGCCCTGAGCTGACCTGTTCTCGCGCACATATTGTGTCTTTCCTGTGGAGAGCAGCCGGTTATCCCTCTGCCGGAACGGTTAATCCCTTTACCGATGTGCCTGAGAATGCCTACTATATCAATGCTATGCTGTGGGCGGTCAAGCAGGAGATCACCGTCGGGACGACACCTTCTACCTTTAGTCCTGATGAGGGTTGTACCCGCGCACAGATCGTAACCTTCCTGTACCGCGCTCGCAGCATGTAATGAATGGATGCTTTTGTATCCGCTAAAATGCGAACGGATAGAGCATCAATATGAAAATGCGAACCGCCCGAACCGAGGTTATCGCCCCGATTCGGGCGGTTTGCTGTTGGTAATAACCAAAAAGGAAACTCCTTCTGTTAAGGAATTTCCTTTTTTTCTCTTATAAGCACTCACCGTTTCACATGCCGACGGATAGCATTCAGCAGCTCCTGCTCCTGTATGGGCTTGGAAAGGTGCTCCACCATACCTGCCTCTCTGCTTTGTCTCACATCGTCATAAAATGCGTTTGCCGTCATGGCAAAAATGGGAATCTCCGCCGCATCCACGCGATTCGTTGCATGGATTTCCTTTGCTGCCGTCAGCCCATCCATCACAGGCATCATCACATCCATCAGGATTACATCAAAAGTGCCCGCCGCCTTCGTACGGAATACATCCACGGCCTCCTGTCCGTTATATGCCGTTGTCACAGTGATTCCTGCCTTTTTCAACAGGAACTGTGCAATCTCCATATTTAACTCGTTATCCTCCACCAGCAGTACATGCACGCCCTCCAAAGAAGCAGCATCGGCAGGCTTTACGTCCTCTTTTGTTTCCGTATAATCAACATCTATTCGGAATGGAATCGTCACAGAAATTGTTGTGCCGACATTCTGCTCGCTTTTCAGCGAAATCGTCCCCTCCATCAGCTCTACCATCTGCTTCGTGATGGCAAGTCCAAGCCCCGTACCGGTAAAGGTTGTCCGTGCATCCGTATTTTCCTGCGAAAACGGTTCAAAGGCATGCGCGAGAAATTCCCTGCTCATGCCGCGCCCCGTATCCGTACAGGTAAATTTTACCACCACGCGCCCATCGGGATACGCAACATCCTCAGAAGCAAACGTGACTGCTCCGCCCGCGCGGTTATATTTCACCGCATTGCCGCCGATATTCTGCAAAACCTGTTTCAGATAAAGCGGACTGCCAATCAAATGACGATATTTATGCTTTCCCATCTGCATCTGAAAATGGATGGCATATTCCTGTCCCTGCATCTCAACGATACTCGTTGTTTCTTTCAAAAGCTCAATCAAATCAAACGGCTTATTTTCCGGTTTCATTTCACCGGATTCCAGCTTATTCATATTCAGCACATTATTAACCAGCTCCATCAGAAAGCCGGATGCCTGCATTACCTTATGGCGGCACTCCGCCTGCTTTTCCATGTCATCCGCATAATACTCGGCAATCGCAGTCACGCCCCGAATCCCATTCAGCGGCGTGCGGATATCATGGCTCATGCGGCGTAGAAAATCCGTCTTTGCCATATTGGAGGTACGCAGCTCACGCCCCTGCCGCTCCAGATAATTGATGTAGCTTCTTGTCACTCGCGTGAGCAGCAGGAGTGCTGCAATCAGAATGAGCGCAAATTCTGCCATAGAAAGCGGTAAGGTTTTATTCGCGGCATGAATTTTATAGGAAACGAGAATATCATATTCCCCCATTTTTTCATAGACAACATAACGGCTGCTGTTATGGAACGAAACTGTTTTCTGATAGCGTTTTCCTTCCTCCAGAGAATCCTGTATTCTGTCTTCAGGAAAAATCTCATACCCCAGTATATCATCATTCGTTGCGGCAAGCACCGTTCCTGTCGCATTCTCCACAACATAAATCGACATACCTTCAACCAGCGGCAACCGCTCCACAATCTTGCTGATATCGCTGCTCTGCATCCATTCCAGCAATCTGTCCGGCGTTACGCCAATCTGCACCAGTGTATTATCATTTTCTGCCCAGACCATCGCATACATCATAGGCTTGCCCTCTGCCGTATTCGGCGTTACATCCTGGCAAAGGGAAAGCGTGTGGTCAGAAAGCATAGGCTTAAAAAACCCGATCTGTTCCCCTGAATCCATTGTAAAGCCATAATATTTGGGGACAGATCCGTTGATAATTTCACCTTTTTCATCAAACACATGCACCTCGTCCACCCCTAACAGCTTCGCCAGCGCAGCAAAATCATCTGCCTCCTTGTAATCCTCCCAGCCCTGTGTAATATAATCCGCCGCGACATTCGCCCGAATAGTATATTCATCCTTCAGCGTATCCTCCAGCTGCTGAAAGCTCCTTTCATTTTCCGTAATCAGTTCCTTCATTTGATCCAGCATCAGCCCGCAGGACTTCTGCGCATTTTGCCCGTTGTTCGCGTACTGCAAAAGAGAGCAGCCAATAAATAAAAACAGAAAAATCAGAAGTGCCGTAATATTCATACGGTGTGATCTGCGTTTCTGTCCCATATCTGCCTGATTTGTCTGCCGGTCTCTCTTTTTTTCAATCCTTCCACTATCTGCCATGTTTTTCTCCTCATTGCATAAGCCCGTCTGTATCGAATTCTGTTTCATGGATATCTCTCAAATTATCATAACACGCTGATATTTTATTTACAACTTTTATTCATAAATCCGAACTATTGGCTCATTATATACAGCAGCAATCAGGGCAAAGCTCTCTGTGCAGCGGATAAAGGGCATCCCAATAAAGAAAACATTCGCATATTTTAACAAAGCCTTATTCTGGAGACAGCCGTTAAGCGTCACTATCTAACCCCAAAAATCATCAGAAATATCCGAAAAACGTTGATTTTAAGGGCTTTCTAGGTATCATTTATGACTATGTAAAATTTATCGCATTTATGCAAAACTTGTCCAATGGTGGCAAATCGGTGGCAATGCCACCCACGCGGTATCGGTATAATCCTAGAACAACTACACACAGAGTATCATAGGAGGTAACAAGCATGAAGAAAATCGAAGGTTTATATCGCAGCTACTGCCACGAAAGAGAACTGGAAATGCAGGAGTACCACACAGGAGGTGACAGAATGAAGGATTTGCAGGAATTTTTGAAAAGCAAACTCAATGCGGATGATTATTTCACTGCGGAAGAAATGCTGAATGATTTGATTGCCGAAACGGAAGAAAAAGGCTTTGCGGCAGGTGCCAAATACACCGCAGGTCTTGGGAAGGAATTGTTTGCGGAATAAAAAGAAGGGGCGGAGTAATCCGCCCTTTCTATTATTTTTAATATGGTTCTGTCATCAAGCCATATTTCATTCTTCCAATAGAATCCGTCAGCTTAAGAATTGTAATACCGACACTATCAATAACTTTTACATACGCCTCTGCATCTTCTTGCGAAATATAACGATTCAATCCTTTCATAAGGGCATCCAATGCATCCATATTTTTTCGTACTTTGGCAAATATTTTTTGATACTCCGGATTTCTGGGAATATCTACCACCTGCCGTCTTTCTGGTTTTTCCTTTTGCTCTGTTCTGAAACGGAAATAATGGTTGACCAATTCTCTTTGTACCGACCAAGCCAAATCATCCGTAAAGGATTTGACCAACATAAGGTAGCCTGTTTCTGTTATCAAATGCAACTCGTTAATTTTACGACCGACGAAATTCGTCGCTTGTTTATAATCCCTTAACGCATCCCCTATCAAAACAAAATAATCTGTTCCCTCTATAAATCTTTTTCTGTTTTCTCTAAAGTTTCTGGATGCAGTTCCGACTGCCCTTTGATGAACAGTATCAATATCGGCAAATGTTACCACTCTCTGCCCTGCATATTCTTTTATACAAAGTTTCTTTTCTGCAATCGTTAATTCCATTTTAGTTCCTCCTTGATTTTCAGCTTTACTGTTGTTATAATCAAGGTAGTCGAAGTAAGGCTTTCGACTACCCTTTGTGGTTTGAAACAGGTTTGTGATTGGTCGTCGTCAACCTGTTTCTTTTTTTATGCCTTTACCTTGCTATCTCTGACGATTTTAGCGGCGGTTTCGGCATTTTCTGCTGTTGCTTCAATCAGCTTTGCGATATTCTCTAAGTACTGGTTCAACTCTGCTGTTGTCATTTCCATTTTCCTCACTTCCTTCTGTAAGAGTTTTTTCTCTGCCTTACAATGATAGTATATCAAATACTGCGTACGTTGTATATTGACATTTCGTACAAACTTCGTACGTTGTTTTTGTTAAAATATACTATGTACGTTGTAGCATTTATATGATATAATCATATCGTAGGGTGGAGAAGGGAGGTTTTTATGGAATACTCTGAAAGCAAGAAAAAATACAATCTTGAATATGCTAAAAAGAAATTAAAACGTATCCCTCTTGATGTTCAAGTGGAAAAATATGAGGAAATCAAAACCGCTGCCGCAACATCAGGCGAAACTGTCAACGGCTATATTAAAAAAGCCATTGATGAGCGGATACAACGGGATAAAGGTAATCAGTAAAAATTTGCCCCTCGAAAGAGGGGCTTGTTCGTAAATAATTTTTGCAAAAAAATGAGGAGCAGAACATCTTTCAATGCGCCACTCCCTACAAAACCCGAAGGTTTTCAATCGTACTGTTATTATACCACTTTGTTGACCCCAGCACAATGTTCACTTCTTCGTCAGCACAGCAACATTTCCCTTACTGGTAACATCATACCCGATAGCCTCCGCCACATCCCGAATTTTGATATAATTTGTCCCATCCTTCAGGATCCGTTCCACCGTATGCTCTTTCCCATTGATAATCATTTTGCATTTTTCTACCACTTCATCATCCCTCATTTCGTATTGAAATACATCCTCGACCAACAGCCAATGCGTGAATTTATTGCACCGCAGGGGAACTTCACGCACACCGTAAGCCGAACCGTCAGCGGCTATGTAGTAGGGGTAGCCGTTTTTCATGCCGGTGTAAACCCCGATATGCCCCTGCATCCAGACCAATGCCCCAATGGGTGCATTTTCGATGGTGGAAATGGGGTTGATTTTGGTTGCCCTCGCCTTCCACTGACCCGAACCAAGCGTCACGCCGCACGCCCACGAAATCAGACCACTGCAATCCACGCAGACCTTCCCGATTTTATCCCTGTCACTCAGCCAGACCATTTTCCCGTAGGTATTTTTCAGAAATTTATAGTTCTGCTCCGTCATAACCTTGCCCTTCATGCCGTAAACATAGGGCGTGCCGATTTTGGAACGGCAGAAGGCTACCAATTCTTTTCCTGTCATTTTTTTCGCCATGTAATCACCCCTTCACAATTTCCTTGACCGCCTTATTTTCCTTCAACATTTTTCGCATTTCCTCCAGTGCCTCATCCACCCACAGGGAGAAGGTGTCGAAGGATACCGCCATAGCCAATGCAGGGAACCGCTGGATGAATAAATCGTAGGTCTGCCGCAGCTTCAGCTTGCCTGTGCCGCTCCCCAGCTCCGCCTCTGCCTGCGTGACCGCCCACAGCAGCCATTCCTTTACCCTTTCTCTCTGCTCGGATGTTGGCATTTTCAGAAATCGCCCGATAAACACACCGACCATTCCTGCAACCGCCATCAGCGCAACCACCAGATACCAATTTTCCATTAAAAACATTATTCTTTCCTCCTTCTTTCTTTTATATAAAAAAGCGCCCGATTTCTCGAACGCTCTTTCTGCTTATGCACTTGCCTTCAAAAACAGCAATCTGAATGTTTCTCTCCCTTTTGGGGTAATCAAGGTCTGTGTACTTGCAAAGCCCGTTTTCTCATTGGAAAATTCCTTTACTTCAAACAGACCGTTGTTTTTATCAGCATAAGGCTGAATCTTCCCTCTCTTGTCCCGATAAATAAATTTCTTTTCCAGCAGGAATCTGATAAACTCCTTTTCCTTAACCTGCAGCTGCTTTGCCGTTTCTCTGAAATTCGTCAGCAGATTTCTGTCAACCAATTCGTCGAAATAGTCCGCTTTCGGTTTCATAATCTGGTTATCGACCGTCAGCGAAGAATTGACCGCCTGCAACGCCTTATTCTTGTCCTGCTCATCCTTCAGAGCCGTACACAGCTTAATCATCATATCGGGGTTCAAAATTGCCTGCTCCAGTGTTTCAGGGGTCATGTATGCCCCATGCTTACGGATAGAAGGCAGTACCTCAGATGTAACCCACTTGCGGAAAGGCTTTGCTTCTGGCTTGTCACTGCGGAGAATGACGTTGTATAAGCCGCTTTCGTTGATACAAAGCATTTCTAATGTTTTGTTCCTGCTCTGTGGGTGGGGCAAGTCAAATCTACCCACCTCGTCATCTTCTAATCTCTTTGGCAAATCTTTGTGATTTTCGATATTCAGCACATCACATACATCTTTCAGCACCCACCAAGGCTCGCCGTCCTTCTGAATGGTTCTGACCTCGTTGCCGTTGTAGTTAAAAATCTGCAATTCATTCATACTTTCACAACCCTTCTTTCTCGAACGCTCTTAATCACTTCAACAATTTCACCGCAAAGCTGCTGAATTTTTTCCATTTCCTCACGCTTTGCATAATTTGTTATTTCAGAGGATATTGTCAAATATTTTTCATCAAATTTTATCAGCATATTAAAACCTCCCTTTAAATCATCTTGCTTACCAAAGTTACCAGTGCCAAAACCAAGCCCATCAAAAAGATAAAATGTACCATTAGCTTAAAAATATCTTTTTTCATATTGCACCGTTGGAGTTTTTCATGTATTATTACTGATAGAAGGTTGGGGCTTTCGCCCCTCCCTCTATGTAATGATTTTGATTAGGATTAAAGCCCATCCTACCAATGAGATTATCCTAATCATGAGCTTTTCAAGTTGTTCCACCAGCTTGATTAGCTCTTTTATTTTGTCCTCCAACGTGTCACCTCCTTTCTATGTCTATATAATACACTATTTTTCGTGCATATTCAATATGCAATGTACACGAATTATGGTTTATATTTTTGTAAATATTGTACACTTGTTTTCGTTCACAAAAACAGCTACAATATAACTATAGAAAGAAGGTGATACTATGCCGTTACTTTATAAGCTCGATGTTCTTTCGGCTCTAAAAGAAGTCGGTTACACAACATATCAAATCAGAAAAAATAAACTTTTAAGTGAATCCACTGTACAAAAATTGCGAGAGGGAAAGCCTATCTCTTGGGAAAATATCGAAACCCTTTGCAAGCTGCTGAATTGTCAGCCCAGTGACATCATCGAATACATTCCCGATTAAGACCGTCTTTTGCGGTCTTTTTCTTGTTGCATCCCCCGCCGCTCCACTTCATTTTTTGATGTTTCTCAAAATCACATATATAGAAAGTCCAATACTCACCGCCAGCAAAATATAAATCAATGTATTCATGTCTTGACACCTCTCATTCCTTCTGCTATTTTTATTATGAGGGGAGGTTTTCCTCCCCTTTCCTCTAACCAGTCAGCTTATCTATCAAGATAAGTATCGCTGTTATGAGGTTTAATATTGCGGCGGTGAGGTTGATTTTGCTTTCTGATTGTTTTGTGACCTTGCCGCTTTTCTTTTGTTTGCTCACTTGCTTACCTCCTTTCTGATACTATCTTATCATACTTGCATAAGTATGTAAATTGACAACTTAAACAAAATATACTTGCGCAAGTATATTATTATTTGTACGAATTGCATACTTGTGTAAGTATTTCATAATACGATATAATAGTATTAAGGAGGTATGCAAAATGGGTAAAACATCAAGCGCGGTAAAAAACAAGTACAATGCCAAAGCCTATGACCGCATCAATTTAACAATGCCGAAAGGCAAAAAGGAAGTTATTCAAAATCACGCTGAAGAGCGCGGAGAAAGCACCAATGCTTTTATCAATCGTGCTATCAACGAAACCATGCAACGTGATTCTGAATCTGATTCTTAAGACCGCCCCTCGCGGTCTTTTTCTCTTTCTTCCCTTCTTTTCCTACGTTCCTCTGCTCTCCGTTCTGCCTGCTCCACGCCTTTATCGTACAGCTTCATCAGACCGCAGATACCCAATTCCGTACCGAACAGCAACAGTGCGGACGATACGATGGATGAAATGTCCACGCAGAAACACGCCAAAATAATACCCACAATAACAACGCACACACAAAACGATAGGGACAAAACCACAATCGTTGTCATGGTAT